>MDSZ01006878.1_pt1 | contig 10758 bp, 10 predicted proteins | sample 811201 | NCBI WGS metagenome assembly MDSZ01 (sample SAMN05326647, study PRJNA326480) | marine metagenome | isolation source: seawater | place: Indian Ocean: North | collected 2010
TTTGAATTAAAAAGTCATTAAAATCAATAGTAGTGATTTTACTTTTAGAAACTCTATTTATGATTTTATACTCCATCTATAAGAATCCTAGCTCTAACTTTGCTTCTTCACTCATCAAGTCTCTAGACCAAGGAGGTTCAAAAGTCATTTCAACTTCAGCATTTTTTACTCCATCAATTTCTGCTACCTTATCCTTTACTTCTTGAGGTAAGCTTTCAGCTACCGGACAATTTGGTGTTGTTAATGTCATTAGTATTTTTACCTCATTATCTTCATTTAAGAAAACATCATATATTAAACCAAGTTCATATATATCAACAGGAATCTCTGGATCATAAATAGTCTTTAAAACTTTAACTACTGTTTCACCAAGTTCATTTGGATTAATCATTTTATCAGTCATTTTTTATTTAATTTACTATATGCTAGAGCATAAAATTTAATTTGTTTTAACATAGATGATAAGCCATTTGCTCTGTTAGGAGACAAATGCTCTTTCAACCCTATTTCATCAATGAAACTCATGTCTGCAGATAATATTTCATTCGGAGATCTATCATTTAAAATATTGAGTAATATCGCTACTATTCCTTTACTGATTATTGCATCGCTATCAGCTTGAAAATGAATCTTCTTACCATCAAAGCTTGAGTGTAACCAAACTTTACTTTGACATCCCTTAATTAGATTATCATCTGTTTTAAATTTAGAGTTCATTTTATCAAGAGACTTAGATAAATCAATCATGTACTGATATTTTTCAGTCCAGTCTTCCATAAATGAAAAGTCTTCAGCTAAGCATTTTCCTTGTTCAGAAATAGTCATATATTTCAAAGATACGAATTAGCTCAACATTGTTTTTGCAATATTTATAGCTTCAATTAACTTATCAATTTCTTTTTTTGTATTAATAAACGATAAGGATACTCGAACAGTTCCGGAAATAAGAAAATGGTCCATAATTGGTTGAGCACAATGCTGACCAGTTCTAACGGCAATTCCAAACTTGTCTAATATTGAACCAATATCATAGGGATGAAGATTCTCAATGTTAAAGGATATTACGGATGTTTTATTATTAGTATCTCCATATATTTTGAGACCTTCAATTTTTTTTAATGATTGCGTAGCATAATTAAGCAATTCATTTTCATAATTATATATATTGTCTAGTCCAATTTTGTTTATATAATCTAATGCATAGCCGAAAGCTATAGCACCCGATATATTTGGAGTACCAGCTTCAAATTTATGTGGAAGTTCTGCATAAGTTGTTTTTTCAAAAGTAACATCAGAAATCATTTCTCCTCCTCCCATTAAAGGAGGCAGTTTTTCAAGTAAATTTTTTTTACCGTAGAGAAAACCAATTCCAGTTGGCCCGCACAACTTATGCGCTGATGCGGTGAAGTAATCAACATCAAGTTTTTGTAAATCAATAGTAAAATGAGCTGAGCTTTGAGCTCCGTCTATTAAAACTACAGCTCCATTTCTATGAGATATTTCAATTATTTCTTCAATAGGGTTTATTATCCCAAGTGCATTAGAAACGTGATTTAGAAAGACAATCTTGGTTTTTTCGGATATAATTGACTTGAAATGATCAATATCAAGCTCACCGTTTTCTTTCAGCGGAATTACACTTAATTTGGCATGATTTTTTTCAACCATCATCTGCCAGGGTACAATATTAGAGTGATGTTCCATTCCAGAAACAATTATTTCATCATCACTAGTTAATAAGTCAGTATATCCATTTGCTATTATATTAATTGAGTGTGTTGTTCCAGATGTAAAAATAATTTCTTCACTAAAATTAGCGTTAAAGTGTTTTTGAATTTTTTTTCTTGAACTTTCGTAAGCTTCAGTAGCCTCCTCACTAACTGAATGAACTCCTCGGTGGATATTAGCATTATACTTTTTATAATAATCAGAAATTGATTCAATTACACTTATGGGAGTTTGCGATGTTGCAGCATTGTCAAAGTATATTAAGCTTTTTCCATTTATCTTTCTCTCTAATATTGGAAAGTCTTTTCTAATATTTTCAACATTAAAAGTCATCAGAGCTCAAAGCCTAAATTAACTCCAATTTTATTGGCAATAATTTTTTTGATTTTATTTTTTAATGCTTGCATTTTGACATTTTCTAAAACATTATTAGCAAAAGCGTAAGTTAGCAGACCTTTGGCTTCATGTTCAGAAATACCTCTAGTTTTCAAATAAAACATAGCAGAATCATCTAATTGACCAATAGTACATCCATGTGAACATTTAACATCGTCAGCAAAAATTTCTAATTGAGGTTTTGTATTTACAGAAGCTTTATCTCCAACGAGAAGATTATTGTTCTGTTGGAAAGCATTTATTTTTTGGGCTATTTTATCAACAAGCACCCTTCCGTTAAAAACACCAGTTGAGTTCCCATTATAAATTCCTTTGTATTCTTGGTAGCTTTCACAATTTGGATTAGCATGGTGTACTAAAGTATGATGATCTGTATGCTGATTGCCACCAAGAATTGTAATTCCTTTCATAATTGAATTTATATTTTGTCCATTTTGAAAAAAATTAAGATTGTTCCTAACAATATTGCCTCCAAATGAAAATGTATGGCAGCTCACTTCACTATCTCTTTTTTGATTTATATAAGTATTATCGATTAGAGAAGTTGTTTCTAAATCATTTTGAATTTTATAGTAATCAAGATTAGCATTTTCTTTAACATGAATTTCCGTAAGAGTATTAGTCAAAGGATCAATAAAACCTGGATAAGTATAAGGTGATTTATCATTCTTACCAACTAACGAATAATGACTCTCTAATATTTGAGCTTTGGAGTTTTTTTCTAAAATTATCAAATTTCTTGGCTGAAGCATTAATGATGATTCACCACCTGAATTAATATGAATTATTTCAATAGGTTTATCTAATTCCATACTTTTCGGTATGTGTACAAATGCACCTTCTTTAGAAAAAGAACTATTTAATAAGCTAAAAGACTCATTTTTGTCAACAATTGTGTTATAATGTTTTTTTATTAAGTTTTCATATTTTTTATTTTCAATAATAGATGAAAGTATACAAATATCAACGCCATCATGTGAGGTGTTTGACCATAGAGGATCATAGGCGCCATCAATAAAAACGATTTTATAAGATTCAATACCTGAAAGAAAAAAATCTTTTACTTTATCAAACTCAATCAGATGTCTTTTTTTCTTAAAAATTGTAAGCTTATCGTTCAATACTTTATTAATCGGGGTATATTTCCAATATTCATTTTTTTTACCAGGAAATCCAATCTTTTCAAAATCCTTTATTGATTTTGATCTGATCTCGTGAACTGATGTATTAATATCAGTATCTAGCTCGAAAGCTAGAAAAGATGACACCATTTTTTCTTTTAAAGACATATTAGTTTTTAAATCCAATCATAACCTTTTTCTTCAAGCTCAAACGCAAGCTCTTTGTTACCAGATTTAGCAATTTTACCATCTTGTAAAACATGAACATAATCAGGAATAATATGGTCCAGTAATCTTTGGTAGTGAGTAATTATGACAATAGCATTTGAGCTACTTTTAATTTTATTAACACCATTAGCAACAATCCTTAAAGCATCAATATCAAGACCTGAATCAGTTTCATCTAAAATTGCAAGCGAAGGCTCAAGCATAGCCATTTGAAATATTTCATTTCTCTTTTTTTCACCACCTGAGAATCCTTCATTCAAAGATCTTGAAAGAAACTTTGAATCGATTTCGAGTAGGTTCGCTTTTTCTCTAATCCTTTTCAACATTTCATTTGCTGCCATCTCTTTTTGTCCTCTTGCTTTGAGATTAGAATTGATAGCTGTTTTAATAAAATTTGTTACAGTTATTCCAGGGATTTCTACTGGATATTGAAAAGACATAAAAATGCCTTTATTGGCTCTTTCTTCAGCTGAAAGATCCTCTATATTTTCATTTTTGTAAATAATTGACCCATTAGTTATTTCATAATCTTCATTTCCAGCTATAACTGAAGACAATGTGCTTTTACCTGATCCATTTGGCCCCATTATAGCATGGATTTCTCCAGCTTTTACACTGAGGTTTAAACCTTTTAAGATTTTTTTATCATCTATACTTACATGTAAATCTTTAATTTCTAACATAATTATTATATTAACCTACAGAACCTTCCAAGGATATTTCAAGTAATTTTTGAGCTTCAACTGCAAATTCCATTGGCAATTTATTCAATACTTCTTTACTAAATCCATTTACTATTAATGCTATAGCTTTTTCTGTATCAATACCTCTTTGATTACAGTAAAAAATTTGATCTTCTCCAATTTTACTTGTAGTTGCTTCATGTTCTATCTGTGCTGTTTTATTTTTTGCTTCGATGTATGGGAATGTGTGTGCTCCGCAGTTATTTCCCATAAGTAATGAGTCACATTGAGAAAAGTTTCTTGCATTTTCAGCATTATTGCCGATTCTGACAAGTCCTCTATAACTATTCTGAGATTTTCCAGCTGAAATTCCTTTTGAAATAATTGTACTCTTTGTGTTTTTTCCAAGATGAATCATTTTTGTCCCAGTATCAGCTTGTTGATAATTATTTGTTACTGCAATTGAATAAAATTCACCGACGCTATTATTACCCTTTAAAATACATGAAGGGTATTTCCATGTTACAGCAGAACCAGTTTCAACTTGTGTCCATGATATTTTAGAATTTTCATGACATAAACCTCTCTTCGTAACAAAATTGAATACGCCTCCTTTTCCTTGTTTATTACCAGGATACCAATTTTGTACTGTCGAGTACTTGATTTCTGCATCATCAAGAGCAATTAATTCGACAACTGCTGCATGTAATTGATTTTCATCTCTTGAAGGAGCTGTACATCCTTCTAAGTAACTTACATAACTGCCCTCATCTGCAATTACAAGGGTTCTTTCAAATTGTCCTGTTCCTGCCTGGTTAATTCTAAAATAAGTAGATAATTCCATCGGACATTTTACTCCTTTAGGGATGTAACAAAAAGAGCCATCAGAAAATACTGCAGAGTTTAAGGCAGAGTAGAAATTATCTTTTTTAGGGATAACAGTTCCAAGATATTTTTTAACAAGATCTGGATGTTCTTTAATAGCTTCTGAAATTGAGCAAAAAATAATTCCTTTTTTTGAAAGAGTTTCTTTGAATGTAGTAGCTACAGAAACAGAGTCCATTACTATATCAACTGCAACCCCTGCCAACTTCTTTTGTTCATCAATTGAGATTCCAAGTTTATCAAAGGTTTTTAAAAGTTCAGGATCAACTTCTTCAAGGCTATCATATTTTGCCTTAGTTTTAGGAGCAGAGTAATAAGAAATGTCCTGGAATTTAGGTTTTTTATAATTAACATTCGACCATTCTGGTTCTTCCATTTTTTCCCATGCTTCAAATGCGCTTAATCTCCAATCAGTCATCCACTTTGGTTCATTCTTTTTTTCTGATATTTTTCGAACAATATCTTTATTTAGGCCAACAGGAAATGTTTCAGATTCAATCTTAGTTGTAAATCCATATTGATACTCTTGTTGTTCTAATTCTTTTTTTAATTCTTCTTCGGTATATGCCATATCTTTTTATAATGAGAAACTTTCCCCACAACCACACGTTCTGCTTGCATTTGGGTTAATGAATACAAAACCTTTTCCATTCAAACCTCCAGAATAATCAAGTGTTGTTCCAACTAAATACAAAAAACTTTTTTTATCTATTGCAATTTTGATACCATTATCTTCAAAAATCTTATCAGATTCTGAGGAAACTTTATCAAATTTAAGTTCATACGAAAGACCAGAACAACCACCGCTTTTAACTCCAACTCTAATAAAATCAACAGAAGGATCATAACCATCATGTTTCATTAATTTAGCAGCTTCAATTCTCGCTTTGTCGGCAACCTTAATCATATTTTGCAAATATAACTCTTTAATAAATAATTATAATCTAAATTTGGAATTCATTAAAATTCAATTTCTGTACCAAAACATGGAATTTATATGGAAAAAAATACTAAAAAACTAACTAATCTAGATCAAATTGGAGAATTTGGGTTAATTGAACTAATTACAAAGGATTTCGAAGTTTTCAATGATACTACTGAATTATCAGTTGGTGATGATGCAGCAATTTTAGATTATAAAAGCGATAAATCAATAGTAACTACTGATATGTTAGTTGAAGGTGTACATTTTGATTTATCTTATTTTCCTTTAAAACATTTAGGATACAAGTCTGTAGTTGCATCAATCTCTGATGTATGTGCAATGAATGGAATTACAAAGCAGATAACAGTTTCTATTGCAGTTTCAAATAGATTCAAACTAGAATCAATACAAGAACTTTATTCTGGAATTAAGTTAGCCTGCAAAAGATATAATGTTGATTTGGTTGGTGGAGATACAACATCATCTTTAAAAGGATTGGTTATTTCTGTAACTGCCATTGGTATAACCGCAAAATCTGGATATGTAACTCGAGGTGGGTCAAAACATAATGATTTAGTAGTTGTATCAGGCTCATTAGGCGGTGCTTATTTAGGATTACAAGTTCTTGAAAGAGAGAAACAAGTTTTTTTAGTTAATCCAAACAGTAAACCAGATCTTTCTAAATACAAATATATAGTAGAGCGTCAGCTTAAACCAGAGGCACGAAACGATATAATTGATTTTTTCATTAAAAATAAAATTAAACCAACCTCAATGATTGACATCAGTGATGGTCTTTCGTCTGAAATTTTACACTTGTGCAAAAACTCAGGATTAGGTTGTAGAATTTATGAAGATAAAATCCCAATTTCACAGGAATCTTTAGATACTTGTGAAGAATTTAAGTTAGAGGCGAGTACGATTGCACTTTCCGGAGGAGAGGATTACGAACTATTATTTACCATTAATACAAAAAATTTAGAAAAAGTTGAAAATCACCCTGACTTTTCTGTTATTGGACACATGACTAAAGAAAGTGATGTGAATTTAATTACTAAGGGAGGTAAAAAAACTCCAATTTCATCTATGGGTTGGAAGTCTTTTTAATATTAAGTTAGTTCAAATAAGCCTTCTACTTTACATTATTTTTAATGTTAAGTAAAGTCTACATTATTTTTTTTTCATCAAAGATTCAATGTGATCAATTTCAATTGGAATATCACCCATAAGATTTGTTGGATCACCTGAACTGTTTATCACAACATCATCTTCGAGTCTTACTCCAAACTCTTCTTCAATTATATATATTCCTGGTTCAACTGTTAATACATTGTTTTTTTCAAAAGGAATTTTCAAATCACAGTAATCATGAGTGTCTAAACCTAAATGATGAGACGTGCCATGACTAAAGTATTTTTTATAAGCAGGTTTTTGTTTGGTCTCACTTTGAATATCTGATTTATCAAGTAATTTGATTCTTAGAAGTTCTGAAGTCATGATTTTGCCAACTTCTCTATGATAATCACTCCACAAGATACCCGGTCTGAGTAGTTTAGTAGCTTCTTTTTTAACATTTAAAACAGCATTGTAAATTGTTTTTTGTCTTTCAGTAAATCTTCCATTAACTGGAATAGTTCGAGTCATGTCACTAGAATAATTCGCATATTCTGCACCAACATCCATTAGGATAATTTCTCCGTCAAGACATTGTTTGTTGTTTTTTATGTAATGCAGATAATTGGAGTTTTTTCCAGATGCTATAATGGGCGTATAAGCAAATCTTTTTGATCTATTTTTTAAAAATTCGTGAGAGAATTCCGCTTCAATTTCATACTCCCAAACGCCAGGCTCTACAAATCCTAAAACTCTTTCAAATCCTTTTTTAGTTATATCACATGCCTTTTTAATAAGTTGTAATTCAATTTCATCTTTAACAGATCTTTGATATTGTAGAATTGGATTACTCTTTTTGAAGCTTAAACCACCAAAATTTTTAAGTTTTTCAATAAATCGATCTTCTCTTGTTTGAGTTTCAACATTTTGTCTGTAATGCTCGTTAGTATTAATGTAAACATGGTCAGTTTGTTTTAATATTTTACTTAAAATTTCATCGAATTCTCCAAGCCAATAAATATTTTTTATGCCAGAAATTTCAAGAGCAGCAGATTTGGTTAATTTCTCTCCTTCCCAGTGTACAATATGATCATTTGTTTCTCTGATAAAAAGAATTTCTTTAAAATTTTCGTTTACCGAATCAGGATATAAGACTAAAATACTTTCCTCTTGATCGATGCCGCTTAGATAAAATATATCTCTATGTTGTTCGAATGGAAGTGTAGAGTCTGCACTTATGGGATAGATATCATTTGAATTAAAAAAAGCTACACTGTTTGGGTCAAGTTTACTTTTAAAATTATTACGGTTTTTAATGAATAGTGTTTTGTCTATTTTATCGTATTTCATTATTCGAAATATTTAATATTTGGCAGGGTTTCCTAAAGTCTTAGAATTCGAAATAAATTCCCTAATATCATCATTTGATTTAGCTAAATCTTCAGCCCTTAGATACATCATATGACCACTTTCATATGCTTTATAATAAAAACGATCTTTCATTCTTCCACTAGGATCTATTTGCCACATTGTATATTTTGCTTGAAAATAGTTTGTCGCACCATCATAATATCCTGATTGTATTAAAACCTTAAGAAATGGATTTTGACCCATTGCTTTTCTTAAATTATCTCTAGTATTATCATTTTCTCTATCCCATGGGTGTACTGGACCAAAAACATAATACTTTAGATCTGTTTTAAAATTAAGTTCATTTCTCAAATAGTAATTAATAGCAGGAGTGAAAGAGTGATTCCATGAATTAAGTTCTATATTATTTTCAGGTGTCGATCCTGCCACTTTCTTATCAAAACCTCTATATCTGGAATCTAATCTTCCAATTGTATATCCACCTTTATTTTTTAGAAGCTCTTTCCAAAAAAAAATTACTAGGTACATCTAAGTTATTATTTAGTACAAATTTTATGTCTAACCCCGAAAAAAAAGAATATTTTTCAGCAATTGATTTTCTTTCACTATCATTAATGAATCCTCCCTTTGCTAATGCTGGCATTAAGTGATTTATTGTAAAATTTTCAGCCTCAGGTAAAATATCTTCTAATTTTTTGTTTTGTAAATCTTTATTTAGGGCTTTGTGATACCATGCAGTAGCTGTGTAGTAAGGTAAATTTAATGCTGAATATACTGGACTACCAGTCTTGTACAGTTTATAATCAGCAGGAGAAACCATTATTACACCATTTAAATACATCCAATGTTTATTTTGTAATTCATATGACAATCCCATTACTCTAGTTCCACCATAGCTTTCACCAATTAAATACTTTGGAGATTCCCATCGGTTTTTTCTTGAAACAAATGAATTAATCCAATCTGCCAAATATTTTATGTCAGAATTGATTCCAAAAAATATTTCTCTATTTGGATATTCACCCTTTTTATTTTTTAACATCCTAGAGAATCCTGTATTAACAGGATTAACAAATACAATATCAGCTACATCAATTATTGAGTAAGGATTATCTTTAATGCCATATGGTTGAATTGGAAATCCTTCATTATCGATTTTCAAAATTTTTGGTCCTGTGTAACCAATATGCATCCATAAAGAACCTGAACCAGGACCACCATTGAAAGATATTATTAAAGGTCGTTCATTAGAATTATTTTTTGAACTTTCTTTAAAAGATCTTTTGTAATATGTATAAAATAAGCTTGCAATAATATTTCCATCATCATCCCATACAGGTTGTGTTCCTGCTTCAGCTACGTAATCAATTTTTTTATTTTTTATAATTGTCTCATGAAATGTTTTTACAATAGTGTCGGATGAAATTTTTATGTCCTGTGAGTTAACAAAAAAGGAAAATAATAAAATACATTTGAAAATATTTTTCATACCAATTCATTTATTTTTCTAAAATATGAATTTACAATAATAATTTTTTAGTTAAATAAACCATATTACTTGTTTCTAACCACTTTGTAAGTTAATTTTGTAAAGTAATAATTGAGATGAAAAAGATTTTTAAATCGTCAATTGGCAGGAAACTAGCTATGGCTCTTTCGGGATTATTTTTGATTGTTTTTCTTTTACAACATTTTATTATAAATTTTACGTCCGTCATTGATCCTAAAATTTTTAATGCTTTCTCACATTTTATGGGAAATAATCCACTTGTTCAATTTATTCTTCAACCCATTTTAATTGCTGGAGTTCTTTTTCATTTTATTATGGGCTTTATTCTAGATTGGCAAAATAGAAAGGCAAGACCTGTCAAATATGTCTCATTTAAAGGTAGCTCTAATTCAAGTTTAGTTTCCAGAAATATGATTATTTCGGGTATAGTGGTATTGTCTTTCATGGCTCTTCATTTCTATGATTTTTGGGTACCAGAAATGAAATATAAATACATTGATGTTTTACCCGAAAACCCTGATAGATATTTTGAAGAGTTAGTACATAAATTCGAAGATCCATTAAGAGTTGGGATTTATTGTATTTCTTTTATATTCCTTGCTCTCCATTTAGTTCACGGCTTTGCTTCATCTTTCAAATCAATTGGAACTAATAATAAATACGCAGGGTTAATTAAAAAAATCAGCTACTCCTATGGAATTCTTATACCATTAGGATTTTGTTTTATAGCAGTATATCATTATTATTCAACTATATGAGCGTAATTAATTCAAATATTCCTGAAGGTCCAATTGAAAA
>MDSZ01079043.1_pt1 | contig 10758 bp, 9 predicted proteins | sample 811201 | NCBI WGS metagenome assembly MDSZ01 (sample SAMN05326647, study PRJNA326480) | marine metagenome | isolation source: seawater | place: Indian Ocean: North | collected 2010
TCCCGAGGTGCTTGGGGGTTCCCTCCACGTCAATCCACGCGCCCATGGATTGGGCAGCGTCTTCGATGAGCATGATGCCTTGTTCCATGCACCATGCGGCAATGGCAGGCAAATCGTACGACACGCCAGCGTAGTGAACCACCACCACCACTTTCACGTCAGGGGTGCACACGGCCTTGATTTCGTCCAGTCCCATGTGCGGACGGTCGGCGGCGGAATCGCCAAAAAGGGGCGTCGCCCCACGCAGCACAAACGCGTTGGCCGAAGAAACAAAGGTGTAGCTCGGAACAATGAAGGCATCCCCGGGGCCGATGTCCGACAAGATGGCGGCCATGTCCAGGGCGGAAGAGCAGGACGTGGTGGGCAAAACCTTGAGGTCCAACTTGGCTTCAAACCAAGCTTGGACCGCTTTGGTCATGGGACCGTCGCCACTTGTGTTGGGACTTTGCAAGACCTGCGCAATCAGCTCGGCTTCTCGTCCGACACAACGGGGTTGGTTGAAGCTGATGTTCGTGTGCATTCCTTTGTTTCTGTAAATTTACATCCTTCTACGCATTGAATTTTTGACGCTTTGAATTCGAATTCCATCATCCATCCTGAGGCCCAAATCGGCGAGGACGTCACCATTGGAAATTTTTGTCACATCCACGAAGGAGTGGTCATTGGTGACCGGTGCGTCATCCGGGACTACGTCGAGCTTCGACCAGGCACCTTGGTGGGGCACGATTGCGTCATCGACTCCCGTGTGAGCAGCTCCGGAGAGGCTGTCATTGGCAACCACGTGACCCTGCGTTACGACACCATTGTGGCCCGCGGTTGCCGCATTGGCGACCACACATACTTGAGCCCTCGCGTGATGACCAACAACCTCGACTCGGGCGGGGTGTCGATTGGCGGCGCGCATATCGGGTCGCACTGCTTCATCGGCACCAATGCGGTCATTCACCACGGCATTGTGGTTGGAGACAACGTGACGGTAGGAGCTTTGAGCTTCGTCAACAAGGACTGTGAATCGGGGAGGGTCTATGCAGGCATTCCTGCCAAAATCCTGAAATGAAGTTGACGCGATCTGAGGCATGGGAGGCTTCCTTTTTTGGGTTTCCGGTGGAGGAAATTCGAATTGGAAATTCCTTGTTTGCGGACGTCACCGACGAAGTGTCGGCGTTGATTGAAGGAGCGTCACCTGAAACCCTGCTTAAAGTGTCCGTGGACGCCCGTCAGCTTCACGCCATTCCGTGGCTCGAGCGACAGGGTTTTGAGCTTTGGGAGTCCCGCCATGTGTGGCTGACCACATTTTCGCGCGACGAGCTCACGCAAAAGCATGCGCTCCATGCCTCGCTGCCCGAAGACCGGATCGTGTGGGGAACTGAGGCGCATCACGAGGCCATCCTAAGCATGACCCAAGCACAGGTTGCCAAATCGACTGCCGTGGTCAACCGGTTCGATTCGCCGTTTTATCCCGAGGGCAGTGCCGAGATGTGGTACGCCAAGTGGATTGCGCAGGTCTTGCAAAACCCCATGGCGCTGGTGGCTGTCGCAGAACACGGTGAGAAACGTGAGGTTGCGGGTTATTTCATTTACCTGCCTGGCGAACCCCGAGACGGGGTGGCCGCGTACAAAGGCATCTTGTCGGTGATTCAGCCCGCGCATCGCGGCCGGAACCTTCATGTGCACCTCCAGCAGTTTTTGTTTGAGGAAATGGCCAAGCGGCACGAGCGAGTCACGCTGGACAACACCACCCAAGTGTCGAATTACCCGGTCGTCCGGAACCACGCAAAGTCCGGACGCCGCCCTGACCACATTGAGTTCGTGATGTTTCGCGGCCCGCACCGTCGCTGAATTCCGGGCCTGACGGCAACCCACTGTCGATCCACCCATTGAGAATCAACCCTTGGCAAGGAGTTCCTTCAGGAACCGTCCAGTGTGGCTTTGGGCCTCTTCAGCCACCTGTTCAGGCGTTCCCGCGGCAACCAAAGCACCTCCGTCTTTGCCGCCTTCGGGCCCAATGTCGATGAGGTGGTCGCACACTTTCAGCACGTCGAGGTGGTGCTCAATGACCACCACAGTGTTGCCTTGGTCCACGAGTTTGTGGAGCACATCGATGAGCAACTGAACGTCTTTGAAATGCAGGCCTGTGGTGGGCTCGTCAAGGATGTACAGGGTGCTTCCGGTCCCAACCCGGGCCAGTTCAGAGGCGAGTTTGACGCGCTGCGCTTCACCGCCACTGAGCGTGGTGCTTTGTTGGCCCAGCGTGATGTATCCGAGGCCCACGGCCTGAAGGGTGGAGGTGATGCGGTGGATTTTGGGGATGGCCTCGAAAAAACTGTGGGCGTCGTCCACCGTCATGGCGAGCACGTCTGCGATGCTTTTGCCTCTGTACCGAACCTCGAGTGTTTCGCGGTTGAAGCGCTTGCCTTGACACGTTTCACAAGGGACGTGCACGTCGGGCAGGAAGTTCATTTCCACGGTGCGAACACCTGCGCCTTTGCACGACTCACAGCGTCCTCCCGCCACATTGAAGGAGAAGCGTCCCTTTTTGTAGCCGCGAATCTTCGCTTCAGGGAGGAGGGCGAATTGCGTGCGGATCAATTCCATCAGCCCTGTGTAGGTCGCGGGATTGGAGCGTGGCGTGCGGCCGATTGGACTTTGGTCAATGGCAATGCACTTGTCGATGTGCTGCAGCCCCGTGATGGCTTTGTGCGGCAGGGGAATGCGGATGTCGTCGTGAAGGTGGTTGAGCAACGCCGGCAGCAAGGTTTGGTTGATCAGCGAGCTTTTGCCGCTTCCGCTGACGCCACTGACGCCCACCAAACATCCCAACGGGATTTTGACGTTGACTTGCTTCAGGTTGTGGCCGGTGGCACCTTTCAGGATGAGGTTCTTGCGGTGGCCTTTCCGGCGCTTTTTGGGCACAGCAATGGTTTTGACGCCGTTGAGGTATTGCGCCGTGATGGAATCGGAGTCCAAATGGCTTTGGGGTGGCCCCTGCACGACGATTTGGCCGCCGTGAACGCCCGCACCCGGGCCGATGTCGACGAGGTGGTCGGAGGCGAGCATCATGTCTTCGTCGTGTTCGACGACGATCACCGAGTTGCCTGCGTCGCGCAGGGCGCACAGGCTGTCAATGAGTTTTCGGTTGTCCCGTTGGTGGAGTCCGATGCTCGGCTCGTCAAGGATGTAGAGGACCTCGGTGAGGCGGCTTCCAATTTGGGTGGCCAGTCGGATGCGTTGGGCTTCGCCACCGCTGATGCTGCGAGTGGGTCGGTCCAAGCTGAGGTAGCCCAAACCCACGTCCAGCAAAAATCCCAGCCGCGCGCGCACCTCTTTCAAAGGTGCTCTTGCAATCTCGGCTTGACGTTCCGTGAGTTGGGGCTCGAGTTCTTCGAGGAACGAGGCGAGCTCGTAAAGGTCCATGCGGCCAAGCTCTCCAATGTCCCGTCCCCCAAGCCGAAACTGCAGGCTCGTGGCCTTGAGTCGCGCGCCGTTGCAGGTGGGGCAGGTGACTTTGTGCATGAACGACCGTGCCCACCGGCGGAGGGGGATGGACTTGGCTTTTTCGGCAGAGCGAACAATGGCCGCAACAAGCCCTTCAAAGGGCACGGTGCCGCCTCGGATGCCGCCGCGGTCTTGCAGTTTGACGTCCCGGTCCGTGCCGTACAGAATTTGGCCCATGACCTCCTCTGGAATCTTGCCCACGGCGGTGGTCAGCGGCAGGTTGTGCGAGGCCAAAATGGCTTCCACGATCCGAGAGGTCAGGTTGTCTTTCAATTTGCCCAGCGGGGCGATGCCGCCCTTTTTCACGCTCACACTTGGATCCGGAAACAATGTCTCAGGGTCCACCTGGGCCACCTTGCCCAGGCCGTTGCACGTGGGGCATGCCCCGTATGGGCTGTTGAAACTGAAGAGGTTGGGTTCGGGCTCAGGGTAGGCAAGTCCGGTGGTGGGGCACATGAGGTTCCGTGAAAAGTGCACGGGCGTGTCTCCGTCGAGGGGCATGACCGCCATGGCCCCTTTGCCCAAAGACAGGGCCGTCTGCACCGACTTCAAAATGCGCTCCGTGTCCTGGGACCTCACAACAATGCGGTCCACGACGGCCTCAATGTCGTGCACCTTGTAGCGGTCAACCTTGTAGCCGGACTCGAGTTCCACGAGTTGGCCGTCGACGCGGGCGCGGAGGTAGCCGAGGCGCATGATTTGTTCGAACAGCTCTCGGTAGTGGCCCTTTCTGCCTCGGACCATGGGGGAGAGCAGCAAGAGTTTCTGGCCTTCGAAGCGGGAGAGGATGTTTTCTGCGATCTGGTCGTCCGTGTACCGGACCATGGGTTCGCCAGTCTCCAGCGAAAACGCGTCGGCGGCCCGGGCGTACAAAAGCCTCAAAAAGTCATGGATCTCGGTCACGGTACCGACCGTGGACCGCGGGTTTTTCGAGACGGTTTTCTGCTCGATGGCCACCACGGGACTGAGGCCCGAAATGGACTCCACGTCGGGGCGCTTCAAGCCGCCCAAAAACTGTCGCGCATACGCACTCAGCGTTTCCAGAAACCGCCGCTGTCCTTCGGCGTAGAGTGTGTCAAACGCGAGGCTCGACTTGCCGCTTCCGCTGACCCCCGTGAACACCACAAGTTTGTTCCGCGGAAGGACCACATCCACGTTTTTGAGGTTGTGCTCAGACGCACCGGTGACAATCAAATCATCTTGTCGGGCGTCGGCGGCGGGATGCGAGGTCATGCGGGTTCAACAATCGGACCTCACTCGGGTTCACCGCCAAGGGTCGCGCCTGAACGTGGCGCCAAACGACGCACATTCCAGCCTAACCCCGCCACCAACATGGTCATCAGGGGAGACACCCAATTGAAGATGCAATAGGGGGCGTACGCGAGCGTCGCGACCCCGAGAATGCCGCTTTGCGCCACGCCGCACGTGTTCCATGGGATGAGCACGGAAGTCACGGTGCCTGCGTCCTCGAGGGTGCGGCTCAGGTTCTCGGGCGCCAAGCCTCGTTCGGCGTAGGCTTCGCCCATCATTTTGCCTGGCACCACAATCGCGATGTACTGGTCGGAGGCCAGCACGTTGAAGGCCATGCACGCGCCGACGGTTCGGCCAATGAGCCCCAAGGTGCTGTTGACGCCCACCACGAGCGCCTGCGTCATCCGCGTAAGCATGCCTGTCGCTTGAAGCACAGAACCAAAGGTCATGGCACAGACAATGAGCCAAACCGTGTTGAGCATGCCTTTCATGCCGCTGCTGGAAAGCAATTCGTCCGCCAAATCATGGCCGGTGACCACAGCCACGTCAAGGGCCATGGCTTGCATGAACGCCACGTAGGACGCGGCTCCGTAGCCGAGGTCGGCTCCAGCGATTTGGCGAATGACCTCCGGCTGAAAGACGACGGCGGTCAAGGCGCCAAGCAGGACTCCCACAAACAGGGCAGGGGCCGCAGGCACCTTCCGCGCGATCATGACGAGCACGGCAACAGGCGCCACAAACAAGCCGGGGTGAATGGAGAAGGCACCAGAAACGGCCTCGGCGAAACCAGGGGCAAGCTGGGCACCTTGTTCCGAGGCACCACCTCCAAATCCCACCACCAAGAACACGAGCAGGGCCACGCCAATGCTGGGCCCCGTGGTGTAGGTCATGTAGCGGATGTGGGTGATGAGGTCGGTCCCAGCGACGGCTGGGGCGAGGTTGGTGGTGTCGCTCAGCGGCGACATCTTGTCCCCAAAGTAGGCGCCGCTGATGATCGCTCCGGCGACCCAGCCTTCCGCCAAACCGAGGGCTTGGCCGATGCCCACCAAGGCGATGCCCACCGTGCCGACGGTGCCCCACGAGCTGCCCGTCGCGAGGGACAGCACGGCGCAAACGATGCACGCCGCAAACAGGAAAATGCTGGGTTGCAAGATCATCATGCCGTAGTGGATGAAGGCGGGGATGATGCCCGCAAGCAGCCATGTGCCGGACAGGGCGCCAATCAAAAGCAAAATGAGGATGGCTTCTGTGGCGGTGCCAATGCTGTGGGCAATGGCGTCTCGGATCTCCGTCCAAGTGGTGCCACGGCCCATGCCCAAAGCACCTGCAAACAGGGCCGCAAGGAGCAGGGCGATTTGGTTGGAACCGTACGAACTGTCTTCGCCGAAGTACACCACGTCCGCGCCCAAGAGGGTCACCAACAGCACCACGGGGGCCAAGGCCATCCACAGAGGCATCGAGCCGCGCATCAGGACTTGGCTTCGAGCTCTTCACCCTCGGCAGTGCCGTTGGGGGAAAGGGCCGTTTTGTCCAAGCGTGCCTTGCCCGATTCAAAGTCAAGGACCACGGTTTTTTCGCTGACCGAGACCACTTTGCCGTGGAGGCCACCGATGGTCACCACTTGGTCTCCCTTTTTGACGGCGTCGCGAAAGGCCTTGGCTTCTTTTTGGCGTTTCATCTGAGGGCGGATCATGAAGAGGTACATGATGCCAAACATGCCAGCCAACATGAGCAACGTGGACATGCCACCACCGCCTGCTGCGGCTTGAAGAAGAAGGTGTGAAATCATGAGGCCGAAAATAACTCCCTCACGTCGAGTTTACGAAGGATGGACGCGAATCTTCAGCGCCCGTCGGGGGAGAGGACGCTCCCCAGGAGGTGCAGGCGAATGACCCCGGGATCTGTGTTGGCAACAACCGTGATGACCTTGTCTTGCTCGCCGGTTTTGTCGTGGGTGTCGAAGGACACTTCCACCGTGCCGGTTTCGCCGGGGGCGAGGGGGCTGCGTGGCCACGTCTTGGGCACGGTGCACCCGCAGGATGTGGAAACGTCGGCGATCAGGGCATCGCCAGGGCCCTCGTTGACAAACGAGAAGGTGTGGGTCACGACGTGCCCTTCACTGACAATGCCAAACGTCATGGCGGTGTCCGCAAATGCGAGGGTCGGACGCACCACCTTGGCCATTCCTTCGGTGCTGGCCGTGGCCGGCATGACGATCATATCTGTGCGCACAGCCCGGTCGTTGCCGCAGGACACCAAGAAAGCAATCCATCCTATGACGGCGGCGAAACGCATGTCATTCGATGAGTCCGCGGCCCACCTTTTTGATGTTGCCGGATTCTTTCAACTTGGCAAACAACTGGTCGAGGATGCCGTTGATGAATCCGTGGCTCTTGGGGGTGCTGTAGTACTTGCTGAGCTCGATGTACTCGTTGAGGGTCACCTTGAGGGGGATGGACTCAAAGGTTTGGGCTTCTGCCAAAGCCATCTTCATCAAAATCTTGTCCGTCGTGGCGATTCGCTCGAGCTCCCAGTTTTGGGCACCCTCCTGAATCAACGCCTCGCTCTCTTCTCCAAGGGACAGAGACTTGGTGAAGAGGTCCTCCATGAAGGCCTTGTCGTCGTCGTCGTCACGCCACAAGGGAAGCACATTCACTTCCTCGTCGCCTTCCTTGATGGTCTTGATGGTCTTGATGACCATGCTTGCGGCCAAATCGAGGTCGTCCACCCAGTAGATGCTTTCCTCTTCGAGCATGTCTTGGAACATCTCAAAGTTGACCATGTGCTTGCGGAACATCCGGACCAGGCTCTCGCGATCAACTTGGAAACCACGCTCCTCAGTGGCCATGTATTCTTGGTACTCTTCGTTGTCCAAGAGTCCGCGAAAGATGGCGCGCAGCAATTCCTGACGGTTGCCCCATCCGACCCCCAATTCGTCGCACGCCTTCCGCAGGTTCTTGCTGTTGGCAAGGATGCGCAAGGGTTTGTTGGTGACAAACTTGGTGTTGGGGTTCAAATCCTCGGGAGAGGGCAATTGCTTTTTGTATCCCACTTCGATGCGGTCGATGGCCAAAGCCTGCATCGATCCAATCATGTCGAGCAACATGAGGTACAGCTCTTGCATTTTCTGCGTGCTGTGGTCGAGGGCTTGACGGGCGCGTTTGACATCGCGGTCCTCGTCTTGATAGTAGCCAAAAAGAACGTGCAGGATCTTGATCCTGAGGTGGCGGCGGTTCAGCATGATTGCGAGTTGCCCCAAAAGTACGTTGCACAAGAGTGTGAACATCGGAGATTCCTTGAGGTTTTTTCACCATGACGAGACCAATAACCCATGTCGCCTGCGGTATTTTCACACCCATGAAATCCGCAAGCATCAAGGTCGGTTTTGTTGTGGGATGTCTCGCCATCTCGGGATGCACCACGCTGGTGGAAGTCGATTTGCCCGAGGTGCCGCCGCAAGGGGTGATGGAGGCTTCCGTGCGACTGAACGAGGCGCCCTTGGTGTTTTTGACCACCACGCAGGGGTATTTTGATGCATTGGACTCCACCACGGTGTCCAATTTGTTCATCGGAGGCGCCGAAGTGTCGCTGACCGTGGATGGGGAAGAGGTGGTGTTGAACGAGTTGTGTACGGACGATTTGCCCCCCGAAGCGCTCGCGGAAGCGGCGGCTTTTCTCGGCGTTTCGCAAGAGGCCTTGGCCAGCAACAGCTTGTGTGTGTACACCGGCTTCGGATTGCCGTCCACCTATGGCGCAGTGGGCAAATCTTACGGCCTTCGCGCCCAATGGAGCGAAGGAGAGGTGGACTACGATTTGCAGGCCTCCACCCACATGACCGAGCGTCCGCAACTCGACAGCGTGTGGTTTGAGATCCCGGAAACCTCGACCAACGACAGCCTCGGCGTCTTGTGGACCGCGTTCACGGATCCGCCAGGTTTTGGGGACGCCTACCGCTGGTATTCCATGCGCTTGGGCAAAGACAGCGACTTTTTCTCTCCCCTTGGGGGCGTGTTTGATGATGCATTTGTGGATGGCCAATCCTTTCCATTCTTCAGTTTTCGATCCCCGCAGCCAGGGGTGGAGGAAGTTCCTGGGGAGGAGGGCTTTTGGAAGACCGGCGACACGGTGGTGGTTCGCCTCGATGGCATCGCTTTCGAGGCCTTTGAAGTGATCCGGGATTTTGAAAACTCTGTGGCCAACCAAGGGAACCCCTTTGCGTTGCCCACCTCGGCCAGCACCAACGTGGAAGGTGGTTTGGGGTGGTTTGTGGCTTATGCCGGAGTGACGGACACCGTGGTGTGTGCGCCTTGAGCGTGCGTCCTTTGCGGCTGCGCCCGGCGTTGTACTTTCAAGCCCAAATTCTGTGACGATGATCCGTGCCTTTGTCTCTTTGCTGTTGAGTTCAACGATGTTTCACGTGTTCGGTCAGGGGCCTCAATGGACCTTGACAGAGGTCACGTGTCACGAGGTCGGTGCAGTCTTGGCCTTCGAAGGGGAAGTTCAGTCCAATGGAGGTGTTTGGAAGTCGCAATTGGTCGGTTTGCCTGACGACGTGGACGTGACAGGTGCCCAAGTGACGTTGCCACAAGGCATGCGTCTGGTGGCGATCAACAAATCGACCACGTTGCCGGATGTGTCCGAGGATCTGGCGTGGATGGCCAAACAAGTGGAAGCGAAACGTCTCGCCTTGGATTTGGAACAGGCCCTGTTGTTCGCCCTCGATCAGGAACGGGCGTACCTCGAGGCCAACCGCCACATTGGCGGAGGACAAGAGGTGTTGCTGGTGGACGACGTGGAGGAAATGCGCCATTACCTCGCACAGCGTCATCAAGAATTGGCGCTGGACCGAGTGGACATCGCCAGCAATGTCAGGAGTCTCGAGACTCAATTGGCTGCAGCCACAGCAGATTTTGACGCCTTCCAGCTCGAATCGCAAACCACCCTGCACGCCCTTGAACTGGTGGTGTCAGGAAAAGGACGGGGAAAGGCGCGAATTGAAGTGGCCACTGCGCGTGCAGGATGGGTCAGTTCTTACGATGTGTCTTGGGACGAGAACGAGGCACAATTGCAAATCTCCCGGTTTGCCCGGGTGGTCCAAACCACGGGGCAGCCTTGGAAGAATGTTGCGCTTGAGTTGCGTACGGGCCAGCCTCTGCGCGGCGCAGTGCGGCGCCAATTCAAGGCGCAGTTGCAGTCCCGGGCGGAGGTGTCCTACGACGGGTACTGCGCCAACGTGCAATGGGTCAACAGCGGACTTTCAGATGCGCGGGCGCGTCAAGACGTGCTGACCGGTCAGGGGGCACTGGCTTCCAACTGGCGCATGGCCGTGGCGGACAAGGTTGACGTGGCTGGGACCGGCGAAGCGGCGAGGGTCTTTCTCGACGCGCAAAAGGTGGAGGCCACCCCGCGATGGGAGGCCCGTCCTGCCACATCCGAAGAAGCCATTCGCGCCTGTGACACCCACGCTTGGATGGGCTTAAAGATGCTGTCTGGCGAAGGGCGGATGTTCCAGGGCAATGCCATGGTGGGCGTGCTTCCCCTGAACATGCCTTCGTGGGGCGATTCCTTGCACGTGGAGTTGGGATTCGACGACGGCGTGCGCACCACCGCCACCTTGTTGCAAGACGAGAGTGGCACGCGACGGATGTCAGGGAAGCGTGTGATTGAGCAAGTGCGATTGATTGCGGTGCACAACGCGGGAAAGGAAAACAAGACGGTCCGTGTTGTGGAAGACCTGCCCATGGCTCCCGGCTGGGAAATGGAAGTGGAGGCGACAGGCGGTGGTGTGTGGGATGCCGATGCCGGGGAAGTGACATGGTTGGAGGCAGAGGTCCCCGCCGACGGAGTGTGGGAGGCCAAGGTGAGCATCCGCATTGTGGTCCCCAAGCGGGGAGGGCACGTGGTGGGGCTTTAAGTTTCGGAGCCGGATTCCTTCGTGAAGGCCTCGAGCACCTGCTGGGCCAAACGGCGTGCCGCGCACGGTCCACCCAATTGGGATTGAAGTTCCGCAAA
>MDSZ01101748.1_pt1 | contig 10758 bp, 9 predicted proteins | sample 811201 | NCBI WGS metagenome assembly MDSZ01 (sample SAMN05326647, study PRJNA326480) | marine metagenome | isolation source: seawater | place: Indian Ocean: North | collected 2010
AAAAAAGTTTTATTAGCAGATAATCCTGCCTATCAAGATCAATTAGCTGAGAGTATTTCAAATCTTATACAATCAGTTGCAAGCGATTATTCTCATATCCTTGCTCCAGCTAATACTTTTGGAAAAAATATTTTACCTAGATTAAGTGCTCTTCTTGATGTGCAACAAATCTCAGAGATTACAGAGGTTGTTTCAGACGATACATTTAAACGCCCAATTTATGCAGGAAGCTGTATTGCAACAGTTAAATCAAATGATCCAATAAAAGTAATTACAATAAGAGCTACAGCTTTTGATCCAGTTAATGCTAGCGGTGGTTCAGCATCGATAGATTCAATCTCTGCTGAAGGCATCTCAGATTTATCTTCGTTTGTAGGTGAAGAAATTGCTCAAAGTGATAGACCTGAACTTACTGCAGCTAATATAGTTATATCTGGCGGACGCGGCATGCAATCAGGTGATAATTTCCATCTCTTAGAAACAATTGCAGATAAACTTGGGGCTGCTGTTGGCGCATCAAGAGCAGCTGTAGATGCAGGTTTTGTACCTAATGATTATCAAGTCGGTCAAACTGGGAAAATTGTTGCACCAGATTTATATATTGCTGTAGGTATTAGTGGAGCTATTCAACATTTAGCTGGAATGAAAGATTCAAAAGTAATTGTAGCTATAAATAAGGATGAAGATGCTCCTATTTTTCAAGTAGCTGATTATGGATTGGTTGCAGACTTATTTAATGCTTTGCCCGAACTTTCAGAGAAGCTATAAATTACTGATTTGAGGTAATATTTATACCTAATCTATCAATATTTTGAATTACTGAACCATTTATTAATTCACACTCTTTTGCTAATAAGCAATATCTCCATAAAAGATAATCTTTATCGACACCTGCTCCTCCATGAAGATGTTGAGCTGAGTAACTAATTTTATGGCATGTATTACCAGCCCAGATTTTTGCTATCAATGCATCATTCTCACAGTCAAGATTCGTATTAAGATTAATTGCTGCTTGTTGGTTAACTAGCCTTAGACATTCTAAGTTTATAAAACAATCTGCAGCTTTATGTGATACTGCTTGAAAGCTTCCAATAACTCTTCCAAACTGTTTTCTTTCAGAGGTATAACTTGCTATTAAAGATGTCATCTTCTCGGTTATGCCCAAAGCAGTATAACTTCGCATAACCATATTAATTTGAAGAAGAAATCTTAAAGCCTCTAAACCACGACCTTCACCATGGATTACAGCTGATTTATCAACACTTACTTTGTTAATTTCTACCTTAAAAATAGGTGAGTTTGCTGTGCTAGAAAGTTTAGTTAATTTTAGCTTTTCTTTATCAATAAGAACTAGCAATACACCTTTATTTGAGTTAGCTGAAACTAATATATCCTTTGCTTCAGAAGCTAGTTCAGATAAAAATTTAGTTCCTGAGATAATTAATCTATCTTTACTGATTTCTGCATTAGTGATTGGATTCTCTGGGTCTTGATTATACGGTTCAAGAATTGCTGAAGTATATATTTCACCTTTAACAATTGAAGATAATATGGAAGTATGAATTGGATTTTCACTAAATTTTTGAATCGTTTGTGCTACGTCTACTAAACATCCTGATAAATATAAAGGAGCGGCATGATAACCAAGACTCTCAAAAAGAATACCCAAATCATATAGATCTTTACCGCTACCTCCAAATTCTTCACTTATACCTAAACCTAAATATCCATTTTTAGACAAGACTGAAAGTAGTTTTTTATCATGTTTAAATTCAAGATCAAATTTTTTAAGTGTATCTTGTGAACAATGCTTGGTAAGTATTTTATCAAGAGAATCCCGTATCTCAATTTGATGGGTGAGTTCTGAAAAATTCACTATCGTGTCCTTGGCATTAATAAACCAGCCATTGCTATAATATCTCTCTGAACTTCATTGGTGCCACCACCAAAAGTAAGTATAGAGGCCGTTCTGTACATTCTTTCTAATCGTGCATTTAAGACCATTAAAGAAGATTCATTCTTTAAAATACTAATCTCACCCATTATCTCCATTAAAAGTCTATAAGCTTCAATAAAAAATTCAGATCCGTAAACTTTTGCTACAGATGCTTCAGCCATATTTAGTTGACCTGATTCCATAATCCAGGTTTGTTTCCAGCAAATAAGTTTAAGTGCTTCAATGCCAGAATATACCTTTGCAAAATTATGTTTTACCCATGCAAGATCAGTTAAATGTTGGTTGTTATTAATTTGGGTAGTTTCAGCCAGTTTCAGCACATCTTTATATAATTCTTCAATAGGCCCGTGATTAACAAGAGCTAATCGCTCTAAATTTAATTGACTTGTTATCAGAGACCAGCCTTTATTAGGTTCACCCACAAGATGAGAATCTGGCACCTTAATGTTGTCGTAGAAAGTTGCATTTGTTCTTACATCTCCCAATGTATTAATTGGAGATAGAGAGAAACCAGGGTCATCTGTTGGGACAATAAACATTGAAATTCCTTTGTGACTTTTCGCTTCAAAATCAGTTCTAGCAGCGAGCCATATATAATCAGAAAAATTAGCTAGACTGGTCCACATCTTTTGACCATTTATGAGGTAACCGTCTGATTCTTTAATTGCTTTAGTTTGAAGTGATGCTAAATCAGTACCAGAGTTAGGCTCAGAATAACCAATACCAAAGATAAGTTCTCCTTTTAATATTTCAGTGGCTATATTTTCTTTTGCCCAATCTGATCCATGTTCTGCAATCATTGGACCAACAGATTCAGTTGTTAAAAAAGGAAATGGGAAGCCTGTTCTCATGACAGTCTCAACAAATATATATTGTTCCATTGGGCTAAGCTCTTTGCCCCCTAATTGTTTTTTCCAACTTAAACCTATCCAGCCATCAGAACCCATAGTTCTCATAGCTTTTTTAAATTCAGGGCCTCCACCTTCAAAATATTTTGGATCGTTTAATTCAGATCTTAGGGCAGGAATCATGATGCCTTCAAAGTATTCTTTTAGCTCATCTTTTAGTTTTTGTTGTTGTTGATTTAACTGTATTAACATTTCAAGTGTTAGTATCTCATCTTCATTTCTCAAGGCAATATTTTGATGTATTATTTGTATGTGGATAGCTATACAAAAACAATTAACTTACTTCATCAAAAACTACTTCAAGCGCGTACAAAAGATCAAGAAGATAGAATAGTTAATTTAATGGTTGCTGAGATAAAACGCCATCAGATGATTCGCAACAAAGATAGATCAGAAATGAAAACAACTTCAAATTGATATATATCAAAGAATTTATCTTAGAATAGCAATTATTTCCAAGTGATCCGTATTGCTAAATTGATCAAACAAGCCTATTGATTTTATCTCTCTATTGAGTTTATTGATGTCTCTTAAGAATGTTATTGGATTACATGAAATGTAGATTATATTTTCAAAGGATTTTGAGATTTCAATTGTTTGGTCACTCAAACCGGCCCTAGGTGGATCAACTAATAAATGACTAAAGTTATATGTTTGCAAATCAATGTTTTTCAATCTTCTGAAAGGGCGATCATTATTTAAAGCTAGTGCTGTTTCATCATCTGAGAGTCGCGCTGTTTGAATATTTGATAAATCATTTAAATGAATAGATTTATTTAAGAGATTTATGGCATGTCTATTATTTTCTGTAGCAAAGACCTTTTTAAATATATTTGATAAAGCTAAGGTAAAGCCGCCACATCCAGAATAAAGTTCTAATAAATCTTTGGGTTTAATTATTCTTTTGTATATAAACTTAATCATATGAGGATAAAGGTAATAATTGGGCTGGAAGAAGACTAAATCATTTTGCAAGATTTCAAAATTTAAATTATTTTGATTAAATCTAACGCTTAATTCTTCTTTTCCTATTAAAACTTTTTGATTTTTGCTCCTTCCAATAATTGATACATTTGTAAAAGTATTTTGAATAGCTGTTGCTTCTACTTCCCAATTTTTGCTGAGATGTTTATGATAGATAAGCGAAGTCATAATTTCTGATCCTGAAGTTCTAAAATTAATCTGAAATAATTTTTTATTCATTAGTTCTGATTCTGTAATTTTTCTTATTAATATAGGCATTATTTTTTGTATGCTAGTGTGGGGAATAGAAGAGCTATCCAGGTAAATTTTTTTACCATTTTTTATCATTGTGTAAGATTTACGATTTACTCCAAATTCACATCTTGCTCTATAACCCGTGGAAGGTGATAAATATATGATTGGTTTGATATCAGTATACTTATTTAATGCAAGACAAAATTTCGAGAACTTATTCATATCAAATTTATTGCGAGTATAATGGAACCTATAAAAACTATATTTAAAGCTAAAAATAGAATAATAAATTTTGTAATGGTTATATGATTAAGGTCATTCTCAAGATCTTTTGAGGTACGAACACCAATTAATGAAGCTAAGATTCTTTTAAACCACATATTATGACAAGCAAGATTATCACAATAACAAATAGCGCTGAAAACTATCTTGCTAAGTTAATAGAAGATAGAAAAGAGCCTGGAACTGCTGTTCGCGTCTTTATCTCTGATCCCGGTACGCCAAATGCTGAAACATGCTTGGCATATATTAAACCTGATGAGCTTGTTTCATCAGATACATTAATTTCATTACCAAACCTTTCTGTATATGTTGAAGAACGCAGTATTCCTTTTTTAGTAGATGCAGAGGTTAACTATGATATAGATAATTTTGGTGGCCAACTAACGATAAAAGCACCTAATGCAAGATTACCTAATATTTCATCTGATAGTCCATTAGAAGATAGGGTTAACTATGTTATATACAATGAAATTAATCCAATGCTTGAATCTCATGGTGGACTAGTTACCTTGATGGAGATAACTGATGATATGCATGCAGTTCTTCAATTTGGCGGTGGATGTCAAGGATGTGGAATGGTAGATTTAACCTTAAAGGACGGCATTGAGAAAACTCTTTTGGAACAGTTACCCGAATTAGCTGGCGTTAAAGATGTAACCGACCACTCGTTAGATGAAAATGCTTTTTATAAAGATGAATCGTAGACTGAAATGATTACTCCAATTTTCGGGTGATCAAAATAATGGGATTCATTTTTAAAAATTCTTCTTTCTTCTTTTAATAAATATTTTACTTCATCATTTTTTATTAATAATTTTGGTTCATCCTTGCTTAAATTATTTGAAGTAATATAAATATCATCGCTTTGTAGTAACTCAGAACTTAGTAAAATTTCTTTATTTATAACTGTTTGTGGAATGGATTCTTGTAGTGCATTTAATTTGATCTCTTTAATTATTTGTTTGTTCTTGTTTATGCTTAAATTTCCATCAAGATAGGTTATAAGATTAAGATGCAAGTATCGACTTTGATAGAGTTTTATCAAGAGTCCGTTGTTACTAAAAACTTCATGAACAAAGGGAGAATCTATTTCATTTAGAGCTGGTTGTAACCAAGATGATTTATGAAGGATTTTATATTCTTTTCGTCGATCCAGTCTTCTATAAATATTATCTAGTTGATTGAGATTATCTATTTTTTCATACCATTTAGAAGTATTAATTTTTTTAGTAGATTGATTTTCATTTGGAGAATTATCATAGGTATTAATTTGTTCAATATATGGTGGCTCTAAAATTAGCGAATTATTTTCATATTCAAAAGAATCAGCAATTTTGTTTTTATTTACAATAATTTCAGCTTTTTTTGATAAACCAATACTTTTAAGAGTGCTGATATTCAATAATTCAGGCTGAAGGTCTTCATTATCGTTAATTTTAAGTTGTTCAAAAACTATGACCTCAATAATATATTCCTTTGGAAGAGCATTCTGGCTATATAAGAAGAAAGAAAAAGTACAAATAAAACAAATGATTAATAACTTACGCAAGGGTTTCAAGTATTTCTCTAACAGCTGATCGTTTATTTGCAGAATTTGATACATCAAGAGTTATTTTATTTTCATTATTAAGTTTTATCTTATCCGATCTCGATTGTATTAATGCAATTAATTTTTTATAAACTAGATCATTTAATCCATTATCAAATGTAATCATTGCATTTTGCTGGTTTGAGTAAATCTTTTTGATACCAATTTTTTTAGCTAATATTCGTAATTCTGAGTTTGTTATTAGGTTTAATATGTCGCTATTTGGTTTACCACATCTATCCTTAAGATCTTTAAAAATTTTTTTAATTTGTTTATTTGTTTTGGCATCATTTAAAGATCGGTAAATTTTTAATCTTTCATTTGCAACTGGCATATAATTATCTGGAATTAAGGCTCGATCATTAAAGTTGATTTCAGTATCTAAGACAATCTCATTTTCTACACCTTTCAAGTCATTAACTGCATTTTTTAGCATTGATAGATACATACTCAATCCAATTTCTTCAATATGACCGCTTTGTTTGATTCCAAGAAAATCTCCGGCACCTCTAATTTCTAGATCTTCTTGGGCAATAAAATAGCCAGAACCTAAATCTGAATATCTTACTAGAGACTCTAATTTTTCTTTTGGACCTTTTTTAATATTCATCGTTGGAACTAACAAATAACAATATGCTTGTCTAATTGATCTACCAACTCGGCCTCTAAGTTGATGAAGTTGAGAAAGACCAAATTTATGAGCATCAATTACAATCATTGTATTTGCATTGGCTATATCAAGACCCATTTCTACAATTGTTGTGCATATAAGGACATCTATTAAATTATTATTAAAACCATTCATAGTTTTAGTAATTTGTTTTTTAGATAATTTTCCATGAGCAATGTCTATGTTTGCATTGGGGACCAATAATTCAATTTGATTTTTTAATTCTTCCATCTTAGAAATGTCATTTTCTACTAAAAATACTTGTCCAGCTCTTGATAATTCTCTATTAATCGCATTTTTAATTATTTGTTGGTTTTGAGTGTTTAAAAATGTTTTTACACTAAGTCTTTCTAACGGAGGAGTGTATAGATATGAGAAATCTTTTAGGCCTGAATAAACAAAGTTCAGGGTTCTTGGTATTGGAGTAGCAGACATATATAAAATGTGGATTGTTGATTGCCGAGATTTAATAAGTTCTTTTTGCTTTGTGCCGAATCGATGTTCTTCATCTATGATTAAAAGACCGAGATTAGTTAATGAAATTTCATTATTCAGAAGGGCGTGAGTTCCAATTAGGATGTCAATTTTCTGGTTTTGAAAATCATCATATATTTTTATTCTTTTTTTAGATGAAGTATGTCTTGTAAGGATTTCAATATTAACCGGAAAATTCAAAAATCTTTTTGTAAAATTTTCAAAATGTTGTTTTGATAATACTGTGCTAGGTGTTAATACCATAACTTGTTTCTTTGAATGAACTGCCACGAAAGCACCACGCATAGCAACTTCGGTTTTACCAAAACCAACATCTCCACAAATTACTCTATTCATTGGTTTAATTAAGGCCATGTCCCTTAAAATATCGTTAATGCATGTAGTTTGATCTGATGTAAGGACATAAGGAAAATCAGCATCAAATTCCATGTAATATTCTTCATCACAAATTAGTCTACTAGAGTGAGCAATTGAACGCCTTGACTCAATATCCAATAATTCTGCAGCATGATCCAGAGCTTTTAGTTTTGCCTTTTCTTTTTTATTTTTCCACTTACTTGATGAAAGTGAATCAAGTTTTATGCCTTGAGTTTTGGCTACTTGAAATTTTGAAACTAAATAAGCTTGTCTAATTGGAACATATAATATTTCATTATCTGAATACTCAATTTGAATATATTCTTCCTCACTTGACTTAGTTTTAAGAATTTCTAAACCTTTATAAATTCCTACACCATAGTCAAGATGTATTACCAATTCATCATCATTAAAAGGATTTTCAAACCTTTCGATAAGGGAGTCTTGATTTGTTTGAAGTGATTGATTAACAATGGTTTCTGAACTATTAATAGTATCTAAATTAATATGAGCAAATTCTCCAGCAGGATCTAAAAATGAACGTGTTGGTAGGTGAGAGCAAGTATAGATTCCTTGAAGAAAATTAAAAGGTAGAGAAGTTGATTGAAATTGATATTTCTTATTTAGTTCATCTAATTTAGTTTGTTCAGATGATGTTATTAACAAAGAATTAATTTCATTTTTAAACTGTTTCTGTATAAGGATATCTAATTGCTTATCTACCTGTAATGAATAATCAATAATATTTTTTTGACTTAAATGATTAATTTGTTCTGAAGAATTTAGGAATTGATCAAGATAATCAATTTGAAATATATAGTCTTTAGGTTTTAATATAGGTCTCGATGAATCTATAGACTCTTCGTCGTAACGCTCCTTAACAAAAGACACATGGGATGATAAAACATCATTTATATTTTGACATTTTATTACTCTAAAACCACTAAAATAGTCTAATAAATTTGAGTATTTCTTATGAATAAGAGGGTTATATATTTCATAACCTTCTGGATATTCACCATTTGATAAACTTTGAAAAATTTCACAATATCTTTCATCATACTCTTGAAAATAACTTCTCCATGCATTTTTAAATGCTGAAATTGAGTCTTTATCAAGATTAATTTCAGAACCATAAAATATTTGAAATTCACTTAACTTGTTAATCATATGTTGCGTAGATGGATCGAATTCTCTAATTTCATCAATTTGATTATCAAAAAAATCAACTCTCAAAGGATTTGGTTGAAATCCTGAATAAAAATCTACAACACCCCCCCTTATTGCGTATTGGTTAATTGAGACAACTTTTTCTGTCCTTTCATAATTTAAGTCCTCTAAACAAGAAATAAGATTATTTATTGATAATAAATCTCCTGATTTAAATTTTTTTCTAACATTAAAAAACTCATTAGATGGTAATTTTTCTAATAAGTTTATGCAGTTTGTTATTATGATTTTGTATGAAGATTTATTTGAATTTAGAAGTTGCATTCTTTCTTGGATAATTGATTCTGCAGTTGAGAATCTATCGTATGGAAGAATCTCTCTATCTGGGTAGTACCCAATATCTGTTTTTTCTAGAAATAGTAAAAGCTCATTTTTTATAAATCTTGCTTCTTTATCTGAGCTGCAAAGATAGAGAATTTGTTTTTTTTCAAACTTTAAAATTTTTGCAAGCTCAAAAGCTATTGGTTGATGCTGTTTTTCTAACATTTGGTGCAGTATAATTTCCCGCAAAAGAATAATCTAACAACAGGAACACTAACATGGATATAAGTTTTTCAGAACAAGATCTTCAATTTCAAGAAGAGATTAGAGCTGGCCTTGGTGGTGATGATTATCCTTCTCATGTAAGAGAAAAACAAGAGAAAGGAATTGCGCTAAGCAAACAAGATTTAATTGATTTTCATAAATTTATTCATAGTAAAGGATGGATGGGATATAACTGGCCTGTTGAATATGGAGGGAATGGCTGGTCTCCCGTTCAAATATATCTATTTCTTAATGAATTAGCATCGGCACAATGCCCAACAATCCTTCCATTTGGTATTGGCATGGTTGGCCCGGTTATATATACCTTTGGTAACCAAGATCAGAAAGATAGATTTTTACCAGATATTCTTGAATTTAATACTTGGTGGTGCCAAGGCTATTCAGAACCAGGGTCTGGATCAGATTTAGCGTCATTAAAAACAAAGGCTGTTTTACAGGGAGATCATTATATTGTTAATGGTTCTAAAACTTGGACAACTCTAGCTCAACATGCTGATTGGATCTTTTGTTTGGTTAGAACTGAAACAACCCAGAAAAAACAAGAGGGCATTTCCTTTTTATTAATTGATATGAATTCACCAGGTATTGAGGTAAAGCCTATTATTACAATTGATGGAGACCATGAAGTTAATTCGGTATTTTTTACCGATGTCAAAGTTCCAGCAGATCAATTGATTGGAGAAGAAGGCAAAGGATGGACTTACGCTAAATTTTTACTTGCACATGAAAGATTTGGGATTGCTGGAGTTCCTGTTGTGAAAGTCCAAATCGAGAAATTAAAGAAAATAGTTGAAAATTATAACGATTCAAGTATATCTAAAAAAATTACTGAATTAGAGATCGATATTGAAGCATTAGAATTCACTGAACTGAGAACTTTGGCTGCTATAGCAGAAGGAGGTCACCCAGGCGCTGAATCATCAATTTTAAAAATAAGAGGTACAGAGATACAACAGAGGTTAACTGAACTATATGTTGAGGCAGCGGGACAATACATTCTTCCATATGAAGGACCAGAAGGATTTGAATCTAATAGAACACCCGCTGGACCTGATTACGCAAGCTCATCTGTCACGCAATATTTAAATTATAGAAAAGTATCTATATATGGTGGCAGCAACGAGATACAAAAAAATATTATTGCTAAAGCAATATTGGGTATTTAACAATGAATCTAAATTATTCTGAAGAACAAACTATGCTAAGAGAACAGGTTTTAAAGTTTTGTGAAACTAATTACGATTTTATAGATAGAGAAAAAATCTTAGATTCTGATGAAGGATACAGTCTTGATAATTGGAAAAAGTTTGCTGAACTTGGCTGGTTGGCTGTTCCTTTTAATGAAGACAATGGTGGTTTTAATTTTGGACCAATAGAACTAACTGTTTTATTCGAGGAATTTGGTAAATCATTAGTAGTTGAACCATATCTTAGTTCTGTTGTAATGAGTGGAACCATTCTTGAAAATTCAGATCACACTGATAAGACTTCAATTATTGAGAAAATT
>MDSZ01004226.1_pt1 | contig 10755 bp, 11 predicted proteins | sample 811201 | NCBI WGS metagenome assembly MDSZ01 (sample SAMN05326647, study PRJNA326480) | marine metagenome | isolation source: seawater | place: Indian Ocean: North | collected 2010
ATCTCTAAATACTACAATAAAATGATAAATAGGATTAAAAATTAATAAATTTTGAATTTTTTCTGAAACCATATTTTCACTCCATATAATAGGAGTCGCAAAAAAAACAGCATACACCAAATTTTCAACTATCTTTTCTATATCTTTATACATTGCCGAAAGAATAGTAATGAAATAGCTCATGAGAAGTAAATTGATTATAACTAAAAATAATCCGGCAAAAGTAAAAATCAAATCGAATTGAAATTTAAAATCAGAAACAAAAAATAGTATTATTACTATGGGTAAACTATGTACAAAAATTATAAAATTTGTATAAATATTTTCACAAACAAAATTTTTGATATCTATTTTTTTTTCACTAAGTATCTCTAATTTTTGCTTAAGTGTTGTTGTTGACTCTCTTAAGATTGTAGAAATAAATAGCCATAAAAAAATTGATATCGACAATCTATATATAAAATTTTTGAAATCATCAGGATTCATAAATAAAAAATAACTTAACGATAAAACTGAAATTAAAAAAATACTATTAATCACATTCCAGAATGGACCCAATATTGTATCTCTATATTTTAAAGCTATTCTTTTATGTGAAAAAAAAACCCATATATCAGGTCTTTTAAAGCAGCTAAGAAATTCTTTTAAAAAATTCACACTATATTTACTATTTATAAATAAGAAAATATCAAACTTATTATTTAATAAGACTTTTTAAATAAGGATATTTTTGGAGGAAATATTCATTTTTATTAGACCCAGCATGTACTATATAACCATTCAATAGTAAGTGATTTTTATCCTCACTCATTAAAAAACTTCCTTGATTGAAATCTCTTATTATTTGAGATGGTGTGTAATTTTCATTTTTTTTAGACACCAGATTGTAAATTTTATCTTGAGGATTAATAATTTTTATATATTTTTCCATATCTTTTTTTTGAGAAACAAGGTTAATTACATCTTTAAATGTTAAGTATTTTTCTTTATCACGATATACAAAATTGTATGTTGGATCAAAAATGTAAAGATTATTTTTATATTCTGCTAAAACATTAACATGTGTAAATGGTGTACCATCTATTCCATGGTTGTAGGTGAACGATTTAATCCCATGTTGCTCAAATAATCTCATTAAGTATCTAGAATGTCCTCCACATAAATATCCATCAAGTTTTAAGTAATTTATAGCAGTGTGATAAACAAAAAAATAATGTTCAATTAATATGTTATCAAACCGGTGATATGGCCATAGGTTTATACCATGAATTAATCGTGAGTGATCCATCTTTTGATCAGAATTCTTATTTGTAAATGTAAAAACTTTAGATGTTAATTCCTCTAATCCAGCTAAATCATTTGATTTGAGTGGAAATTTATATTTTAATATTAGTTTACTTCCTACAATGGGAAAAAATAACATACAAATTACTAAAATAGTAAAATATTTGACTAATTTATTTTTCATAAACTTATTATATAAATACAAAAATTACACATATCATATTTAAAATTTTCACTAATTGAACTATTAAATAATTATTTTAATATTTTAAATTTTTATGTTATTTCCTAAAGTGTGGTGAATAAAATAGATAATATCTACCTTTCTGTGGTTGCTGCGAGTAGAAACGATAATCATGGAGATAAATTAGATGAAAGAACAAATTTATTTATTAAAAGTTTAGCTGAAAATTGTCAAAAATATAAAATACCTGCAGAATTGATACTTGTAGAATGGAATCAAATACCTAATGTAAAGACTTTATCTGAAAGATTAGATTTAATTTCTAATAATTATTTAAGTTCTAAAATTATATCTGTTAATCAAGAGCATCATTTGAAACTTCCAAATAGCAACTATCTTCAATTCTTCCAAATGATTGCTAAGAATGTTGGTATCAGAAGGGCATCAGGAAAGTTTGTGTTAGCAACAAACATTGATGTAATAATTAATCAAAAGATTTATGAATTTATTTCTCAAAATAAATTGAAAGAAAAAACAATTTACAGATGTGATCGCCATTGTGTCGATTATGATTATTCAGGAAATATTTCAGACAATCACCTTAATAAATATACAAATTTTATTGATCGGAAGTATTATTCCCTAGATAATAAAACAAAAGTTAGATATTATGTTTATTCTAGCTTTTATAGTATTCTAAAAAACTTTATCAATGGTATTTTCAAAAGAAAAAATAAAAGTTTAATTCAAAAAATTTCTTTTGAAAATTTTAAGAATATTTCAAAAAAAATTTCTTTATATTTCAAGTATTTTAGAGTTCTCCCAATCTTTTTTTTTCAAAAAAAATTATACACGAACGCTTGTGGTGATTTTACTCTCTTAGATAAAAATTCATGGTTGAAGATGAAAGGTTATTGTGAATTACCTATATATTCATGGCATTTAGACTCCCTATTTATGTGGGAGGCAAGATTTAAAAAGTACAATTTTCACGATCTTGATAATAAACATTTTATTTATCATGTTAATCATAATTTTAGTGGTGTAGTATCTCATAAAGAACAAATGTTTATAAATTTAGAAAAAAAAAAGATACCTTATTTAACAAATGAGAAATTTTTAGATTTAGCTTTAAAATTAAGTAAAAACCCAGATTATCTGAAGACAAATGAATTCTGGGGTTTACAAAATGAAAATTTAAATTAAAAATTTACAATATGTTCAACAATATAGCAGTAATTGGTCTTGGAAAGCTTGGATACCCAATGGCACAATTTTTATCTAGCTCTGGTGCTGTGATTAATTGTTATGACAAAAACAAAGATCTCGTTAATGAATTAAAAAAAAATAATGGCTCACATCTTAATGAAATAGGTCTAAGTAATTTAGTCAATAACAATAATGATTTAGTTTATTATGATAATATTCATGATTGTATTGTTAATTCAGAAATAATTTATATCACTGTTCCTACTCCTACAAAGATGGATGGTTCATTCTCTAATGATGTAATTTTAGAAATATTAAATGAGATCGCTGATACAATTGTTAAAACTAATAAAAAATTTATTATAAATATTAATTCAACTGTTCAGCCTGGATCAATAGAGGGAGAGATAATTCCTTTTATAGAGACCAAGGGTTTAAAAAATAATGAGGACTTTTATATTCTATATAATCCATATTTTGTAGCACTTGGATCTGTTATCCGAAATCTACAAGAACCTGATTATTTATTAATTGGTTCATCAAGTATATTTGCATCTAAAAAAATAAGTAAATTCTATAATTCTCTATATAAAAATCCAAAAATTAGACTTTTAAAATTTAAAGAAGCAGAATTGACAAAATTGTTAGTTAATACCTACTTGACTACCAAAATTTCTTACTCAAATTTTGTTAAAAATATATGTAAAGATTTTGAAGATATAAGTGATCTTAGAATATTAGAGAGTGTGGGTTTGGATGCTAGAATAGGAACTAAGTTTATGTTACCGGGAGGTCCTTATTCAGGCCCATGTTTACCAAGAGATAATTTATCATTAAAAAAATTTTGCTTAGACAATAATATTAAAAATTCTTTTTCAGACGAAGTTCAGGAGATAAATAATAATTCGATAGAAAATTTATATAAAACTATATCAGATTTAAAAAATAAACATAAAATAAAATCTTTTGGTTTTTTAGGCCTTGGTTACAAATCTAATACTCAATGTATTGAGGAAAGTTATTCAATTAAAATGATGAAGTTTTTAGAAAGTTTAAATATAAAGGTATTATATTATGACCCTTATATTAATGAAAAATTTAATGCTACAAAAGTAAATAATTTTGAAGATTTAACTTTAAATAGTGATATAATTTTCTTATCGTATATTGATCAACACTTTAATCCTATAATACAATTGAAACACAAGAAAAAAATTTGGGATATGTGGTATCATTTTTCTAATTCTAAATTTAATAGAATTTTTCACAAAACATCAGATTTTAAAAAATTTTCAATTGAAGAAAATGATACAAACCAAAAAATTATTCAATTAAATAAAAAATTAGCTTGATAATGTAATAATAGATCTAATAAATTATAATTAAATTGAGCTTTAAAATAAAAAAAAAATTAATTTCTAGAATTTTACACTTATCAGAGCAGAGTAAAGAGGGTCATATACCAAGTTGTCTATCGATATTAGATATATTAATTTCAGTCTATGGTCACATCAATATAAATAAGATAAAATTAGAACTAGAGGATAGAGATTTTTTTATTTTAAGCAAAGGACACGGCGCACTTGCACTATATGTAATATTGGAATTCTATAATTTTTTTAAAAGAGATATTCTAAACAATTTTTGTAAATATGATTCTAAATTTGGTGGACATCCAGATGCTAGTAAAATTAAAGGAGTAGAAATGTCAACAGGTTCACTAGGTCATGGTATGCCATTTGCAGCTGGGGTCGCTTACGCAAAAAAAATAAAAAATCTCAAAGGTGATGTAATTTGTTTAATAGGTGATGGTGAATGCAATGAAGGAACAATCTGGGAAAGTTGCTTGCTTATAAATCATCATAAACTTAATAATTTTACATGTATTTTGGATAATAATCTTTCATCTTCAAGATCTTTAGATTTAAAAAATATTAAAAAAAAGTTTGAGTCATTTGGATTTGAAACCTTTAATGTTGACGGACATGATCCTAAGAAAATTAAAAAAATACTTAAAAAAAAAATAGGTCTCCAAAAATGATTATTGCTAATACAATTAAAGGAAAAGGTGTAAAAATTATGGAAAATAATCCTGAGTGGCATCACAAATCCATTAATAAAGAATTTATATTAAAACATTTTAAATAAATTTATGAGAAAAGAATTTGTTGAAATCATAAATAAAATATTGACAAGAAAAAAAAATATTTTTCTGATACTTTGTGATATTGGTGTTTTTGGTTTTAGGAATATTTTTAAAAAATTTAAAAAAAAACATTTTAAATATTGGGATTTTGGAACAATCAACAGTTTCTTTTGCTGCTGGATTAGCAAAATTAAAATTCATACCTATTATACATTCAATATCACCTTTCTTAGTTGAGAGAGCGTTAGAACAATTAAAGATTGATTTTGGATATCAAAAACTAGGTGGAAATTTAGTTACAATTGGATCTTCTTATGATTATGCAAAAATGGGTTCTACCCATCATTGTCCAGCTGACATCAATCTTATTGGGAATATCCCAGATTCGGAAATAATTATCCCTGGGACTGCAAAAGAATTTAAAAGTCTTTTTTTTACAAGATATGCTAATAATAAATTATCCTATTTCAGATTATCTGACTTTGAAAATGACAGATCATATAAAGTTAAATTCGGTAAAGGTAATATTATTAAAAAAGGAGGTAAAGTAACCTTAATAACTTTTGGCCCAACACTAAATTTGATTAAAAATATCTTAAATGATTTTGATATAGGTTTAATTTATTATACAACAATTAAACCCCTAGATATAACTCCAATAAAATCTCAAAAAAAATTTAATAATAAATTTTTAATTATAGAACCTTTTTATTCAGGATTTGCTATGCAGAGTTTAATTGAAAATAAAATATTAGATAATACTTTTGTAAGAAATGTAAGTATTCCTATTAAGTTTATCAGAAATTATGGATCGAAAAATAAACTAGACATTAAAAGTGGATTATCAGAAAGAAATATCAAAAAAGAACTTAAAATTTTATTAAATGCAAAATAATAATAAGATCTTTATTATTTTAAAAGATTTAAAAAAATTATCAAAAAAAAAATATCTAAAATTTTTTAAAGGAAAAATAATAACTATAACTGGTGCTTCAGGTTTAATAGGTCAATATTTTTTTTTCTTATTTTATATATTATTAGATACAAAAAATTCTCCAAAAAAAATTTATATTACCAGTAAAAATCCATTACCACTTTATTTTAATTTATTTAAAAAAAATTCAAAAATAGTGTTCTTAAAATTGAATCTAACTACAAAAGAACTGTATAGAATAAAAAAATCGCATATCATTATTCATGCCGCAGGGTATGGACAACCTGGAAAATTTTTGAATTATCCATTCGAAACTTTTAAATTGAATACCCAAGTAACCGAACATTTGCTTGGATTAGTCAAAAAAAATGGAAGTTTTTTATTTATCAGTTCTAGTGAATTATATTCTGGTTTAAATAAAGATTATTTTGAAAATCAAGAATTGCTAACAAATTTAGAAAATAATAGATCAATATATATAGAGGCGAAAAAAATTGGAGAAAATATCGTAAAAAAATTTAAAAAAAAAATAAATTCAAAATCAATAAGATTATGTCTTTGTTATGGGCCAGGTACAAAAAAAAATGATGAAAGAATTTTAAACAAATTGATTCAAAGAGGTTTATTAGATAATAAAATTTTATTGATGGATAAAGGTAAGGATATTAGATCATACATTTACATAACTGATGCTATTGAGATGATGTTGAATATTTTGATTAAAGGTAGATCTAACATGTACAACGTTGGTGGAAAAGCCAGAACTACAATATTCAATTTAGCTGAGTTAATATCAAGAAAAACCAAAAAAAAAATATTTATAAATGAAAAAAAAAGTTTAATCAAAAATAATGCACCTAAAAAAGCATACGTTGATATTAAAAAATATGAAAGTGAATTTGGTAAGAAAAAATTTATTAATTTAAATGATGGGTTACTACGAACAATATTATGGCAAAAAAAATTGTATTTAAAAAAAAAATAAACTACCAAGATTTTTATAAGTTTTTAAAAAGAAAGATTGAAAAAAAAATAAAAAAGCAAATAACAAATAAAAGATTAGTTTACAGAATTCCAAGTTCCAGAGAAAAAGATTTAATACTCAAAGATATTATAAACAAAATTTTTTTATCAAATCTTAGAAAATCAGGTCCTAAAAACAAAGAAATATGGGAAAAAGGGTGGGGCCAGAATCTAAACGATTATAAAAAAAAGAAATCATTTGAAAAACTTTTACCAAAATACTTTAAGAAAAGCACAGTCGCAAGATTACATGGTGAACCAATAATTACTAAAAATAAATCTTTTGATCATAAAGTTTTAGATATTTTAATTATGACAATAACTTCAATTTATTTAAAAAATTATAAAAATTTATTTTATTTTGGATGCGGTACCGGATATAATCTAAAATCTTTAAGATATATAAACAATAAATGTAAAATTATTGGTTTTGATTGGGCTTCTTCCTCACATAAAATTTTATCTTTCTTAAAAAAAAGTGATAGAAATTTATATTTTCAAAAATTTAACTTCTTTAATCCAAAGTTTTTAAAGGAAGCTTCAAATATCTCTAAAAAAGATCCTTGGGCTGCATTAACAATAGCATCACTAGAACAGGTCGGAAAAAATCATTCTAAATTTGTAAAATTTTTACTAAAAAAAAAACCAAGTGTTGTTGTAAATATAGAACCAATCATTGAGTTTGGAGATGACTCAAATCTGTTTGATCATTTATCAAAACTTTATTGTTATAAAAGAAATTATCTCCAAGAATATTACACATATTTAGATTATTTAGAAAAGAATGGAAAAATTAAAATTATTTTTAAAAATAACTCAAGCTTTGGTAGCAAGTATATAAATGGATATTCATTAATTGTTTGGAAATTAATAAGATAAAATTACAAGCTATCCCTTTTGGATAATATTGGTTTTTTAACAGAGAGTTTAAGATTTATTTTTGGATCTTTCCAACTATATGTAAATTGATTTTTAGATCCAGAATAATATCGTGTTTGTTTGTAATGATAGATTGAGAGATTACTCAGGGTTAAATAAGCATTACCAAAACCTGGTGGAATTAATATTTGGTAATAGTTATCAGAGGATAATATAAATTTTTTATATAAACCAAAAGTTTTAGAGTTTTTTCTGCAGTCAACTATAAATTGTTCAATTTTGCCATGAACACAACTAACTAATTTCCAAGTTTTATAATCTCCGTGAATTCCCCTAAAAACATTTTTTTTGGAGTATGAAATATCACCCTCAACAAAATCTAGGTGAAGTTTTTTTTTAAAGAATTTTTTATTGAAAATTTCTATGTATTTGCCCCTAGAATCAACAAAGTTTGTTTTGGGGTATATCTTTTTAATTCCTAATTTGTTTATTTTAATAATTTTCATTTAGTTTAATTTATGATTATTTATAAAATATTTTTGTGATGATTAGTATAATTTTATTTGGAAAATATGATAACTATACAAAGACAAGAAGAGAATTGATCTCTTATTCGATTAAAGATTTATCGATAAACTTAAAAAAAAAAAAATTAAGTCTGAAATTATTATTTGTGACTCTAGCAGTGGTCCTAATACACTTATGAATTCAGGTATTTTTAAAAATATATCTAATAAAATGGTTTCTTTAAAATTTATTCTTATAAAGTATAAAAATCAAAGTTCAAATTTTTCAAAAATTTGTGACTCAAAAAATTATGGTTTCTTAAATTCCAAGTATGATTTTATTCTTTTAAAAGCATTAGATACATTATTTAATAAAGAACTCTTTAATGAAATAAAAAAATCAATTAAAAGTAAAAGAAATTATTTTTATTCAACTTTTAGATACGACTCTCCATTAATAAGTAAAAAATTAAACTTTAAAAAAATTGATTTATACTTAAATAAAAAAAAAATTAAATTTATAAAACAAAAAAAAATTGATCATGAAAAAGACTTTTTTTTTTTAAATTTACACACAAATGCTTGTGGAGATTTTATTTTATTTAATAAAAGTTTAAATAAAAATATCAATTATCCAGATTTTTTTTATTTTTCTGATCTTTTGTTTATTTATCAATTGTATTTAAATGGTGCTAAACAAAAAATAATTAAAAAAGGAAAAGTATTTAAACTTGTTACAGGGTCTACATGGAAAAATAATGTAAGTGTTAAAAAACTTAATTATTTACAATCAAAGTTTGAGTATTATCTTTATAAATATTTCGATTCGAGAATTATTAATATTTTTAGGGGGGTATTTAATTATCCTAAATTAGTCTATAAAAACAAAACTTTAAAAATTTCATATGAAAATTTTGTATATTTAAAGATATTTTTAAGCAAAATATTTAAAATAAGAAACCTTTATCCCAAAAAAAAATACTATAATAAAGATGTGGTTTATATAAAATAAATAACTATGCAAAATATTCCGATAGATATTTTGAAATTCAAAAAATTTAATGTAGAAAGTATTAAAACTTTAAGTGAGTATTGTGAAATAATTTCATCTAATAAATTTTGGGATTATTCAATATCTTATGATTTAACTAAATATAAATTTAATTCAAAAAAAAACCTAGTTATTAAAATTGATTGCAAGATTAATTCTAACTCTAATATAACAATTGGAGTAAATTCCAAAAAATATCAAAATAATTTTATTTTTTCTGAGGATTTTAATTCAAAAGATACAAATATAAGATTATTTATAAATGCTTCATTTGTTCATGATATTAGTCATATTATTTTTAGAAATTCAGATAAGACTATTAATAATAAATTTTCAATACATAAAATAGAATTATTAGAGTCCGATGAAAACTTTGATGATAGTTTAGAACAAATAAATTCAAAAAAATTTGAGTACTTTCACGAGATTCCAAATGAATTAAACGTAGATAGTATAAGCACAACCGAAGTATGTAATTTGGAATGTGTAATGTGTCACTTTAATGGTCCAAATGTTGAGAAGAAAAACGGAACTTTGAGGATTGATCAAGTAAAAAAAATATTAGATACAATGAAACCAGGTCAGTCAATTATGTTTACAGCAACAGGAGATTTTTTGATGGATAAGAATTTATCACTATATCTTAAAATGGCTAATGAAAGAGGATTGTTACCTGAAATTCATACTAATGGTACTTTATTAAAACCAGTTTTAATTGACGAGTTACTTAATTATAATTTAAAAAAAATAAGAATTAGTGTTGATAGTACTGATCCGAAACAATACGCTAAAATAAGAAGAGGTGGAAAATTAGAGGATATCTTATCAGCTATAAAATATTTGAATTATAAAAAAAAACAGTTTCCTAATTTCAAAATTGAAATCAATTGTACGTTATTTAAGAATACTTTTAATAAACAATTCGAAATGGAAGATTTTTGGAGAGATAAAAGAGTAGATAGTTTATCTTTTAATTCAGAATATTATAATTCAATAAAACATAGAAATATTTTTTTTCCTCCTAAGAAAAGAAAAAATTGTGAAATTAAATCTTATTTTTTACCAAATGGTAAAATAGCTCCTTGCTGCGCAACTTGTGTTGTTCAGCATGAAAGAGATTTAGATTGGTTGCCTAAAATTGATGATTATGATAATTTGGTGAATGCTCAAGCTGATTTGGTAAAAATGTATAATGATCCTAATTCTGAATTAAGAAATATATGTAAAGAGTGTCATTGGTGGATGATTTCAGATAAAAAACAGACTGGATATATTAGAATAATTGACTTTAATAAAAACAGAAAAGAGTTAAACAAATCTTTCTTTTCTACTATAAAAAATTATATAATTAACTAATGCGATTACAAGATTGTTCACAACCTTGGTATGAAATGCAATTAGACTATCATCAAACAATTAGACCTTGTTGCTTTTACAAAAATGAAACAGATAAATTTGATTTTAGCTCAGATACTGAACTCGATATTAAAAAAATCTGGAATAGTAGTTATTTTCAAAATTACAGAAAAATTATTGTGG
>MDSZ01109168.1_pt1 | contig 10754 bp, 3 predicted proteins | sample 811201 | NCBI WGS metagenome assembly MDSZ01 (sample SAMN05326647, study PRJNA326480) | marine metagenome | isolation source: seawater | place: Indian Ocean: North | collected 2010
TACCTGGATCATAAAGTTTGAATTTATCTATCTTTCCATTTGCAATTTCAACTCTACCAATTGGTTTACAACCTGTTGTGATAATATTTCCTGTTGTAGTTTGATTCATACCTACAAAAGCTGGTAAGTCATTCTTTAATCCACCAACTATCTGTGTAAGATTTCCAGTTGTTGCTTTTATTTTCCAAACATATCCGTTATTGGATTGTAATGTTGTGCCTGTTGAACTAACAGCTAAAAATACACCCTGTGTATATGCAACTTTCCAATCTTCTCTACCTGAGTCACCAACTAATCCTGAATCGTACCAAGTTGAACCATCTGCACTGTAAATTATTCTATCAGCATTATTTAAAGAAGCAACCCAACAGTTGTTTCCAAACACTAAATCACTGTATTCCTCTGTACCATCTAGTGTTACTGCACTTCCAGAAGACCAAGTAGCTCCGCCATCTGTTGATATAGATGTAGTACCTGTTTTACCTATTGCAATCCATTTACCGGCTCCGTATGCAAGTCCAACATTATCATTAGTTGCCGCTGTTTTTGTTTCCCATGTAGATGGAACAATAGTTGAAGTTCCGTCTGTTGTAAGTGTAGCTTTGTATAAGTTTGTAGAGTTATCAGCACAAACAATCAAAGTGTTCCCGTCTGATCCACCTAACTGGGCTCTTGTAAATTGATGTGCTCCAGGTAGGATTGATGTATCCCATGTAATACCATCATTGGAGAATCCCATGGTTGTGTCATTATTTGCAACACCAACTATGAGAGAACCTTTTTTACTAAATGCTTTCCATTGTCTACTTCCCAAAGATGTTGTTGTTGGTCTTTCAGTCCAAAGCGAGCCGTCTGTAGAAACATACCAAGTAGCTGTACCTGTAATTGCATAATAAAACATTCCTAATGAATCTGAATAGCCTATATCGTGTGCACCTGCCGCCACACTATTATTTGTTTGTGCGTATGGTGGATCTGAAAAACTTACTCTTGGTTCATATTCATATTCTGTTGTTGCATTAAGTACCGTAGCAGAAACTTTACCAGGAACAATATTATCCCAACCAGGCTGTCCATCACTTTCTCTGTAAATTGTTGCAGTTTTTGAGGCAGGATCATAGTTCCAAATATATCCGTATTGTCCGGATCCTACTCCTCCTTTGAGAATGATCCTCATACCATTTAGCTGAGCGGCTGTTCTTGCTTCTGATGCCGCTAAAGTAATTTGGTCTGTATCTCCACCCTGTGCATTGTTTGCCGCAAATTTGTAACCTCTACCACCTATATTTGTACTTGCATCATTTGGTGGAAGATCAAGTGTAATTTTATCAATAGCACCGTTTCTTGTTTCTTTCCATCTCATATCTAAACCAGTACCATTAGCTTGTGTGACACTTGGTGTAACTGATGTATAATTTTGCCCGTTGTTATTATAAGCTAATGCTAAAACATTTGTATTTCCTACAATAAGATCTTCTACTCCTGCTTCACCTGTTCTATTGTTTACAGTTACAGTTTGAGGAGTTTCATTTGTATCAAAACCTTCAGCTACTGATCCAAAATCTCCATATGAATTGTTTCCGTTTGTAGCTCTAAGTATTCCACCGTTTTCTGCAAGATAACCTATGTGTGCATAATAGGTAAACACTGAAACAAGTTCTGAACGTCCTAAATTAGATGCCCAGTAACCTATACCGTCACTTAATACCTGTGTAAAATCGTTAGCAACAATTGATCTATTTCCGCCGCCGTGTAAGGCTCCGTCAATTTTCATACCTACACAGTTATCACCTATTGTTGTAACACCCTGTATATAAGGAGATTTACCTGCTTGTATTCTTTCCATATTTACAGCACCTGCCGCCGCACTCTTGAATAAATGTGCAGTCGTATTAGAGCTTATACCTACGTTCATTGTGATAGAATTAGCTGTAGTTCCTGTAATAAGAATTTTCTTATTGTAATAAGGATCTGTAGTTCTTGGATAAGGATGATCAGTTTGATGACTGTCCATTGCACATGTCCATACTAAACTTCCAGCATCAATAGACACTGATTGTCCAATAGCAATGTTGTGAGCCCAATTAATTGAATCGTTACTTGAACTTACAAATCTATGTTCATATACTCCGTCTGGATTGATACCTACATTTACCGTAATACTTGTTGGAGTAACTGCCATAATTTTACGCTTCTCACCGTAAGCAGGATCTGTTACTCTTGGATATGTGTGGTTTGTATCAAAATTATCTTTTGCACAAGTAAACGTTAAACTGTTATTATCAAATGTGATTTCTTCACCTACTGCTAATCCGTGAATTGTTCCGAACTCTAATTTCATTATTCCTGTAGCTGGATCATATGTTGTTCCAGTAGTTGGAGTGTACGCTTGAGTAGGTATTGTAAGTGTCATTACTCCTGTTGTCGGATCATAGGTTCCCCCTGTTGGAGTGTATTGCATTTTTCCTGCGGTTGCAATCCAAACACTAGTATCCGATGTGCCTGTTCCTGGATCCAATGATACAAAAGCACCACCTGTTGGTCTTTTTGTACCATATGCGTTAGCGGTACCAAGTGTACCTGTAAGTCCTTTCAATGTACAATTTCTTATTCCGCAACCGTTTCTAACATAAAACATATTTGAATTGGCATTGTTAGTAGGAATAATTAAATTATCTGGATTTGGATTAGCAACAGTTGTTTCACCTTTGACAAAATCCTGACCGTCTATAGCAGGTCTAATCTGTGTTGATCTAAGTTCAGAGCCTTCAACAACCACGTTTGCTGGTAAACTTATAGGAAGTATTTCTGCATAATCTCCTGCTAAAACAAAAATCTTTGCACCTATGCCTACCCTATTATTTTCATCAGCTAACAGATAGTTACATGCAAATCTCACAGTTCTAAATGGAGCGTTAAGTGTTCCACCTTGGTCTGCACTGTCAACACCGTTTGTTGCTACGTAGTAAAGTTTTCTTTGTAAGTCAATAGTGTCCCAAGAAGGTAATCCTGAGGTAACTCTCAATGCTTGTCCAGTAGACCCTATAGCAAGTCTTTGTGTATCAACTGCTGTAGAATCTTGATCTTCAAAAGTTTTTAAATCACCTTTTCTTGCAAGTTTGTTGGTCCTTGTACCTATTATCATGTACTTCCAGTAATTTTGATCTGGTTGTTCTACATCAAGATCTGGTCTTGAATCAGATTCTGTTGATCTATGATATTTCAAACAAACATACGCTGAACCTTGCCATGATACAATATCGCCTGCATAGTATTCTGTATTGTCTTCCCAGTAATCTCTGTGGTTTCTACCATCAATTACTTTTTCCCAATAAGTAGGCCACTGGTCTGGTTGTAAATTTGTGCTATCTTGAATAGCGATATAAAGATTTCCTTGCAATCTTACAAAGTCACCTGTTCTATAATCTATTATTGCAGAACTATCAGCCGAACCTTGATTGTTCCAATCATTTCTAAATTTGTATCCTTCAAAGGTTACGTTCCAATCTGTAGGCCACTGTGATGGTTTATATCCAACGTTGTATGTTAAAGACTTGTAAATATATCCACCATATAGAACTAAATCTCCTGGCTGGTAGTAAATATTTTCTGACCAAACATTTTCGTATTCTGTTCCTGGAAGATATGTTGCCCATCTTCCTGCATCAAAATCAGTTTTAAATGCCGCATCTCCTGTTCCCGAAGTATGTCCGCTAACTGCTTTGACAAGATTTCCACCTCTTTTAACTACATCATTTTTCTTATATCTATAATCTGCCTGCCAAGCACCTGAAATTTCACCTGATTCACTATCAGTTTTAGTAACATATTCGATACCTTCACTTTGTATTTCCCATTTAGATTGATCTTCTTCTAAACCTAATGTAATGTTATCTGCTGATGTATGACCAATTACACATTTGTAAACAATGCCACCATATCTTGCGATGTCATTTACTTTATATCTTGTGCCAATTGCCCAAGTGCCTCTCCAAGTATCAGAGTCAGAAAGCACTGTCCATTTACTTTGGTCTGCTTCCAGTCCTAATAATATCGTTGCCGCAGATACGTGCTGTGCAGTACATTTGTAAACTTTACCATTATATCTTACAAGATCATTTATTCTGTATAAGGTGTTTATTGTCCAGTTGTATTTCCAATCTGCTGAAGATACAGCTACCAAAGTCCATTTATTAATGTCAGCAATCAAACCGTCAGTGGCAGAAGAAAAAGTTGCAGAAGAAGTGTGTGCTTCTGTACATTCGTATACAGATGCACCGTATTTTACTAAATTTCCTATTGAATAAAAAGTACTTACAGTCCAAACATTCTTCCAGCTTTTACCTTCTGATTGTTTTTTCCATTTAGGTCTTGCAGGTGTAACATCTGTACCTGCTAAATCATTATAAAAATCTGCTGAAGTATGTGTTCTCAGTGCAACGTAAGTAAATCCGTTGTATTCAATCATATCATCTACAACGTAGTCTGTTCCACCGCTCCAGCTACTTTTCCAATTAAATCTAATTCTGCTTAACTTAAATTCTGACATTTTTTAGCACCTTATATGTATTTATTATACTCCTGTAGGATACGTATATCCTTCGTTAATTCTTACTACCAAGTTTCCACTATCATCTATGTAGTACATTAAACTTCTATTATCCCATTTAAATTGTTCATAATTTAAATTTTCGTATACCTTTTCATGGTTTACATTTCTACCTTCATAGAAATTTTCTCCCATTTCAAAATCTTCATAATTATTTGAGGGATCTCCTTCTGCATTTAAGGCAATGGATTCTCCGCTCTTTAGTTGATCAATTTTTGCAAAAAACAACTCGCCGTCATCAGTTCTACGCAATCCATAAAAGTATCTTGCATCTGTCTGATTGACCATGTCTGTAATGCTTTGACCTAAAAATGTATCAGCCATTATACTATCTCCACTATGCTGAGTATAGCATCTAATGATGCTGTTTGATCAGCAGTTATATATAAAACGTTTGTCGCATCTAACACAATTTTTTCGCCTTTGCCTATTGGCTTCATTGCTGTGTTAGGAGCTATTGCCATATCTTTAACTAAAAATCCTATGTTACTAGCTTCGTCACCTATTTCTATACTACAGTTTACCATTCCGTCTGTAAGATTCGCAATGTTCATTCCTATTATAGTTGTACTTGTCGCGGCTGGTGTTGTATAAACAGCTACCCTCTGCGTTCCTATTTCTTTTGTTACTACGTTTTTAAAATTTGTCGCCATATCTTATTCCTATAAAAGTAATGCAAGTTTGATTGCAATTTCCTCTGCATCGTTAAATGTTACAGCACCTGTTGAACCTGCAACTGAAACCCAGTTGCCTGCAATGTCATAAATTTCAACCCTATCTTCTACTGTGTTATAACGCATCATGCCAGTTTCTGGACTAGGATGTCTGTTTGCGTTATTACCAACGGGTATGACAAAACCGCCGGTGCCTTGTACTTTAAAGTAACCTGTACCAGTTTGTTTTAGGGTGGTAACTGCACCATTTACAGTATTAGTTATCTGATTTCCATTAAAACTAAAGTTTTCAATGGATACTAGACCACCGCCATTTGCTTGTAATGTTAAATCTTGGTTAGTTGTAATTGTTTGTAAAGTGCTTCCTGATACTGATATATCGTCAACTTCTAGCTTCTTGATGTCAAATCTATTAGCTGTTACACTTGCGACTTCACTTCCGCCTGCATAAAAACGTATTTTATCATCGTCTGCACCTGGAGTATTTTCTGCTGTAATATAAGTATCTCTATCAGCATCATAAACACCGCCTAGCGTTGACCACTGTCCGTCATATGCTTCAAAAACATTTGTATCAGTGTTGTATCTTAACATTCCTGTTACTGCTGATCCAGGTCTTTGTGCTGTTGTTCCTTTTGGTAATACTAATGCTCCTGTACTGTTAACCTGTACAGATTCACTGCTAGGATCTAACACAATATCACCAGCTGGATTAGAAATTATATTTGAATCAAATCTTAAATTATCAATTACAATTTTTCCAGCGCCGTTTGGTACAAAATTTATGTTTCCGTCACTGCCTGTTGATTGAATAGTATCATTATCTATTGTAAGATCATCTACAACTACTTTACCTACATTTAGCTCTGACCATGCAAGATTGGTTGTACCTAGCTTATATGTGTTATCAACACTAGGAATTATATCACTTGCAATTTGTGCCTGAATATTAATAGTATCAGTATTTTCATCACCTAACGTAATATTTCCTCCAACACTAACATTTCCAGTAACATCTAAATTACCTGTGACATTTACATTGTCTAATAAGTTAATAGTTCCGCCTGAACTATTCAAATTGATATTTCCACTTGTGCTAGAAATAGTATTACCACTTATTCTTATTGCACCTGATTCAACTTTTGTGCCGTCAATGATGGTAGTGTTTACTCCGTCAGTAAATGTTATACCCTGGTTATTATTAAATAAAAATTCTGCATTTGTAAATGTAACTTCACCTGTTGTTTGATTTACTCTAAATAGGTCACCAACTCTAAAATCACCTTTATGATCAACTGTACTGAAATAAATGTTTGCACCGTTAAGAGTTGTGACTTCGTTTGCTTGAATGACTTGAGTAGTGTCATTTGTTACATCTTTACCAACACCTATGTAGGCAAGATTCATTCCGATTGCATACATTGTTACACCCGAACCATCACCATACAATCCGTAATTTCCATAAACACAAGCACTTGCTATAGATCTTATTTCTCCACCAAAGTCTGTATGATCTATTAAAGTCAATGCTGTTGCTGTTGAACCTCCGGTAAATCTTATATCTTGAATAAATGTATCATCATCAGTAATTACCTGTGAACCATTGTCGCCATCAAAGTTTAATTTTAAAACAGTATATTGATCTACCACTGTGGCCGCAGATGGAGCCGAAAATGCACTGCTTTCTCCTGTACCTTTTCTTACTCTAACATCGTCTATTCTTCCTGTAAGATTACTTGAAGAACCATCATACTTCGAACCTATTGTCATAGGTTTTGTAGTTCCTAAATCTGTTGTGTTGCTTGTTGATGTTCCTTGTAATGCTCCGTCAATAAACAATCTAACATTTGTTCCTACTCTGGTAATCATTAAATGATAGAATGTAGTGTTCACTAGTGTAACATTTGGTGCTAAAATAGAAGTTGTTCCAAAATCTAATTTTGGTTTATTATCTACAAAATAAAAGTGTGGTGCTGAGTCTGTATCAGATCCTGCTCTAAAGTCAAACATAGTTTCTGTACCAGTATCATCTGATAGGTATATGTAACCTTCTACAGAAAAGTCTCCAGTTCCAAAGCCAAAATCTGTTTGAGTTGTAACAGTAAATCTATCTCCTGTTCCATCAAATAATGCAATTCCTGTTCCCCATTTTACAGGATTGTTTGTTACAATTTGTGCGTTACCAACTGCTGTTACTGTTTTTTTATTTCTACTTGAAGGTTTAATAAATCCAGTAGCTTTTCCATCTATCACTACTTCATTTGTAGCAACAGATTCAATAGTTGCAGTAGCAAGTTGTGTTCCGTTTGCATCGTATAATGTAATTGCGTTTCCTGGATTAGGTGCTGATCCGCTCAAACCACTGTATTTAATTTTTGTTTTTCCATCACCTTTGAGTCCAGCTGATCCGTCTACTATTTCTATACCTTTGTCAGCGAAATATGTGAAACAATTTAACCATTCAACTCTAGAACCATTTGTTACTTTTAATCCTGTAACACCTGGAGTAATAAAAGTTACAGAATGAAATAACATTCCTGCTTCTTTAGAATCTGCATTTGCAATACTTCCGTCTAAATATGCACCTCTGCCTGCATCTCCAGATGCAAACCCTCTTGGGTCAGTATTGCTTGTTGTAGTTCCTTGTGTAATCACAGTTACATTTCTCACATAAGGTGATCTTAAGTAAACTCTAAAGTTAGGTGCAAACTTAAATGCATAACCTTCGTTGGCACCAGAATTATAAAAGAAATCTTTAATTGTCAAATCTTCTACAGTTGAATCACCTTGCAATAAAAATGCATCTTTACTTTGTGTTCCACTTGTAGGAGAAAGTTCAACAGAGCGTAGGCTGTGTCCTTTCACAGTTACACCCATTGGTACATTTAGTGGAAATGCTTCTTGATAAGTGCCAGGATATATGTAAACAGTGTCACCAACTCCTGCCAAAGTTAATCCTTTTGCAATAGTTCTTACAGGATCTTGTGGATGTGCTCCTGTGGCACTATCGCTTCCATTGATTCCAACATAGTAAATATTACCTGGTGTTGAAATAAGATTTATGCTTCCAAAGTTTAAATCATTAGTTGTTAAATTGTCAGTAGTAACATTTGCAAAATATCCTGTAGCCCATCTTTTTGTATCAGATCCGATGTTGTAAGTATTATGTACATCAGGCATAATATCACTGGCAATATCTGCATTAATAAAAATACTATCTGTGTCCGAATCACCAAGTGTTATGTTACCACCTGCAGATATGTTTCCTGTTGCATGTAAGTTTCCGTTTACCTGTGTATTACCTACAATATTAACATTACCTGTTCCGTTTGCTCTAATAAAAAGATCGCTGTTAGTATTTGTATTTTCTATAAAATTATTGTTTATTTCTAAGTCACCAATTAAAACTCTATTTCCAACAATAGTGTTGTCAGCTGTTGCAATAGAAAATTCCTGTGCAGAAGTAGATATAGTTCCTGTTGAACCGTCTAATGATACGTTACCTACTTGAAATGTATTATTTGTGATTTCTAGATCTGTGACTCTAGCTACGCCCTGGACGTCTAATGTATATTGAGGTGATGTTGTTTTTACACCGATTCGACGGTTTGTTACATCTAAATATAGTAGGTCGGTCTCAAAAGCTAAATCTGTGCCATTACGCAACAAATTCGACTTTAAGAGCGGACCCGATATGCGACCAATTGCCATGTCTACTCCTCAATACGGGCATCATTGTGTGCCTCTAACCTGTTTGGACCTTCCCCATAGCTGGTTAACCACTGTTTGTCCTGCAGAAGTATTGGCCTACTCGTTACTGCATTATACTTATTTATATGATTTTTGTAATTAGTCCAGGATAAGGTTATATACGTAAGCTAATTCTTCTACGTCGCTTTCTGCTATAGAGGCAACGTTTCCTGCCGCATTTATCCAGGCAGATCCGTTCCAAGTTTCAACATAATTTACGCTTGGTGTTTTATTGTATCTAGTAGTACCGACTTCTGGACTACTTGGACGTTCTGCTGTAGTCCCAACAGGTGGAACCATACCATTTACGTTTTGAATTTTTAGGTATGCAAGTCCATTGTTATTTGTATGATTGATTATAAAATTATTATTAGAATTATTAAACAAATCGTTAGTTTGAAATTGCAAATCTCCTATTATTGTTTTTCCTGTACCGTTTGATTTTAGTTGAAATGTTCCATCCTGTTCGTCAGTAGATATAACATTACCGTCAATTGAAATTTTACCATCTGAACTAAAACCTTGACTTTCTAGTAAAATTCCGTTTAATGTATGATTAGTCTGTCCTGCTGTAACAAATTGAAATTGATTATTTGATAAGTCTAAATAAGTATCTCTATCTGAGTCATATATACCTTGTAAACTTACAGGACCTCCTACTTCAGTTCCTTCAAATCCGTTGAAATTTGTGTTGAATCTTATACCACCTTGTACTGCTGGTCTTTGTGCTGTTTCACCTTTTGGTAATCTAAGTTCTCCTGTTGAATCAATTTTTACCTCAGTGGTTGGAGAAAATATAATATCTCCTGTGGTCGAATTTACAATGTTAGATTTAAACTGTAAATCGTTGAATTTAACTTTACCTGCATTATTAGAATTTATATATAAATCTGCATTTGTTTCGCTTGTACCTAGAGTTCCAGTTGATAATCTCAAAGTATTTACATTTACTACTTGTGAATTTACTTCTTGCCATCTTTTGCTTACAGTTCCTAATTTCTTTGCTTCAGAACTTCCTGGTTCAAAGTTTTGACTAATAGGAGTGTTAAAGTCAACTGTATCTGTTGGACTATCTCCTAAATTCTGTAACGATCCGTTTATTGTAAAATTTCCTGTTGTTGTAATTTGTGGAGCAACAACATTTCCTTGGAAGTTTATAATTCCTGTACTATTGAAATTTAAATTTCCTCTAAAAGCTTCAATACTATTTCCTTGAATTGCAATCTCATTTTGTGTTATTAATCCAGGTTGCAAAGTAATTGTATTATTACCTTCTCTGATTTGAGCCGTGGAGTTAGTAGCAAAAATACTTTCAACATCAAAACTTGTTCTTTCATTTTCTAAATCAACTAGGAAATTATCACCAACTCTAAAATTTCCTCTTTGATCTTGTGTGGTATAATACACTTTTGCATTATTAGTTTTTATAACTTCGTTTGCTCTTACAGTCAATGTACTATCATTAGTAACATTTTTTCCTGCACCAATATATGCAAAATTTTGATTTATAAGATACGCTAAATTATTTGCTCCGTCGGCTTCTAATCCTTTGTTTCCATACACACATGCACTTGCTATAGATCTAAGTTCTGCACCATACACTGTACTTCCGTCTGGGGCAGTTCTTCCTGATCCTTGTTCTAATTTTATTCCTGTTGATGCAAAATATGTGAAACTGTTCAACCATTCTATTCTAGTTCCACTTTTCGCAGTAAGTCCTA
>MDSZ01155904.1_pt1 | contig 10753 bp, 10 predicted proteins | sample 811201 | NCBI WGS metagenome assembly MDSZ01 (sample SAMN05326647, study PRJNA326480) | marine metagenome | isolation source: seawater | place: Indian Ocean: North | collected 2010
AATCTTTTGAAACTGAATAACTTTTTAATAATTCACCTAGCCTGAAAGCTAAAATGCCATTACCAAAATAGCCTATCATAGTAGCCGAAAAAACTTTTCTTAATGAAACATGATCAAATGGAATTAATAATAATTGCCATCGATAGGCTCTAACAACACAACTTATGATTAATAAAATAGTAGCAAAGATTAGAATAAGAATATCAACTTCTAGCAGATGTTGATATAACAAACCCAAATCTTCATCCTTAAATGCAAAAAAAATGCAAAATAGACTAAATACAGTTAAAAAAAATAATTTTAAAGCTTTATTCACTTAGATTAATAATTTCAAAACTTGAAACATCAATTTTTGGAATTGAGTCTTTTCCCAGTTTTACAGAGGATATTACATTGATATTTATTTTTTCATCATCTGATATTGATATATTTATGTTTTTTGGCTGCCCAGTTGAAGGAACTGTAGTGATTTTTCCAACTATTGCCCAATCTTTCAAAGAAAATGGAATAATAAAACCATTTTTAGCAAAAATTATTTCTCCAATGTCTAATTGATTATTTTTCCCAGATAAAATATCAAGAATGGTTACTTGACCCTCTAATTTCTTATCATATATAATTTGCTTGTTAACCTTATTTATTGTTTTAATTAATCCATTTTGATAAGTAATTCTTTGTTCATTGTTATCAAAGATATAATGACTATCTTTTAAATAATATAAGTTACCAGATGACTTATGTTTTCTATCATATTGTTGTTGAAAAAATTCTATGTTTAGCAATCTACCTTCATTGATGTTCATATATGCTTGAAAATTTCTGTAGGGATCATTCTCTGCAATCAGAATACATGAAATAGAACTTAATAAAAGAAGACTCTTCAAGTTCTTTAATCTTTTATCATTTCTAGATAGGTTTCATCAACCAAAACTTCCCTAGCCTTACTTCCAGTAAATGGGCCAACAACCCCAGTTTGTTCCATTTGGTCTATTAATCTAGCAGCTCTAGAATATCCTACTTTTAGTCTACGCTGGAGCAATGATATCGATCCTTGTTGATGAGTTATGACTAAAGAAACGGCTTCACTAAACAAATCGTCATTCCCGGAATCACCAGGACCATTCCCACCTAATTCAGACACTTGAGACTCTCGAACTGAGGGGAGTATTAATTCTTCAGCTTTTGGTTGATTAACTATATGTTGCATGATAGCCTCAATCTCATCAAGAGATAAAAAAGCATTATGCATTCTGAAGACATCTGAGCTTCCTGTTCCTAAATGTAACATATCACCTCTTCCTATTAATTTATCAGCACCTGGTTGATCAATAATTGTTCTTGAATCTATTTTGCTGGCTACTTGAAAAGCAATTCTTGATGGGAAATTAGCTTTAATCACTCCCGTAATCACATCAACTGAAGGTCTTTGTGTTGCAATAACAAGATGTATACCAACTGCTCTTGAAAGCTGAGCCAATCTTGCAATTGGGGCTTCAACATCTTTAGCAGATAGCATCATTAGGTCTGCTAACTCATCAACAACTAAAACTATATAAGGCATAATAGACTGATTATCATTTCTCATTTTTTGGTTATATTCATCAATATTTCTAACTAATGCATCAGCAAGAACATTGTAACGTCTATCCATTTCTTTTTCTAATGCACGTAAAGCTAGAATAGCATTATCAACTGAGGTGACAATTGGCTCCGATATATCCTCCATTTTTAGTAGATGATATCCTTCAAGCTGTCGATAAAGCGTCATTTCAACTTTTTTCGGATCAATCATGACGAACTTAACCTCATCAGGTGTAGCACTATAAAGGATAGAACAAATTATTGTATTAATGCATACTGATTTCCCCGAGCCTGTAGTACCTGCAATCAAAAGATGTGGCATTTTTGCTAAATTGAGAGTGCTAATCTCCCCAGATGTTGTTTTCCCTATGGCTAAAGTTAGGATTGATTCTGCCTCAGCAAATTCTGAACTATTTACAACTGATTTAAAAAAAACAGTAGCAGGATTCCGATTTGGTATTTCAATGCCTACTGAAGATTTTCCAGGTATTGGTGCAATTACCCTAACACTGCTAGCCTCCATTACTCTTGCAAGATCGTCAGCTAACTGTACAAATTTATTAACTCTTACTCCCTCTGCAGGCTCTACTTCAAACAAAGTAATTATTGGTCCTGGATGCACGTTTACAACATTACCCTCAACACCAAATGTTGACATTGACTGTGTTAAGTATTGTGCACGCTCAATTAATTCATCTCTACTTAAATTATCAGATACATCAATTGGATTTTCTAGTAAATCAGATGAAGGCAATTGATACTTCCTCTTTGGTTTTTTTCTCTCCACTACTTCATCAATATCGACTATTTTATTTTCTACTATTTCTTCAATATTTAAGTCATTACTCTCTATTTTTCCAGACTCCTGCAAATTTTCTTTTTCTATAGCATCATGCAAAGAAAAATCCTCATCAGTCGTAGGAGCTTCTTCATCAATAGATTTCCCCTCTACTTCTTGAAATTCATTTAAAATATTTTGATTATTAGAATTACTATGCGATAAGGTTTCTGAAGTATAATCATCAGTATTTTTCTTTACATTGCTATCTGCTTTTAATTCCCTAGCAAGATATGATTGTTCGATCTCTTGAGAATCTTCAAACGTATCCACGGAAGTTAAATCATCATGAGGTGAGTTTTGCGCTGAATAAACGTTATTATTTTTCTTTGCATCTATTTTTGCTTTTAATTTTTTAGTGTGCTTACGCTTCTCTTTTTCCTTATTTTTTAATATTTTTGCTTCAGTGAATTCTTTTTTCCATTTATTCCACTTTTTATCTAGAAGTGCAAAGGGAGCATAAAAGTCAATGTTGAAATATCCTCTGATTAAAATAAGAAAACTAGAAATTAAAAATAAAAAGGTTCCCCACGGCTTGAACCAATCTAAAATAAATCCTCCTATTACACCACCAAGTTTACCAGAGGCAGAAAATTTAGTTTTTGATTCTAAAAAGAGCAAATTGCTCAAAACACCTATTGATATAGATATAAGTAACATAAAAACTAATAGGTATATTGTACTGCGAATAAGAATATCTAATTTTTTTTTAGCAAACAAGAACCATCCCCATAAAAACCCGATAAAAGGAATTATGAACATTATATAACCGAACCATTCCTTAAAAAAATAATAGGCTATACCCACCCCAATTATACCCATAGGATTATTTACCTTGATATTAGGAGACATTTGGGGCTGTTCGTTAGGGTCATACCCTACTAAGCTAAAAATTATAAAAATAGATAGTGTTATTAAGGAGATACCTAGTATCTCTAAACGACGCTCGTTATCCATAATTATTCTTATGATATGTGGAATTAATAATGGTAATTATACGATTTTTTGTTCTATTATCGAAGATTAAACTGTTCTCTAATTAAACCAAATTTTTTATTGTAAGAGGGTTCCGTTTTTGTAGAATGGTGGTTTTAAAATAACTGCTTTTTTTAGTTTACCTCTAACATCAATTTGAATTTCTCTTCCAATATTTGAATAATTTACATTAACATACCCAATACCAATACCAAATCCTAATGATGGGCTCATAGTCCCGCTAGTTATTTCACCAATAAGTTTTTCATTTTTGTAGATCATTAAACCTTTTCTAGGAATAGCTCTGTCTAACATTTTAATACAAACTAATTTATTTTGAACATTGTCTTTGCAATTCAATATGGCTTCTTTACCAATGAATGAACCTTTATTTATTTTTGTTATCCAGCCAAGGCCTGATTCAATTGGATTTCGAGTCTCATTAATGTCATTACCATATAACAAATATTTCATTTCCATTCGCAAGGTATCTCTGCATCCTAAACCAACTGGTGCTATTCCATAATCATTTCCAACTTTTAATAATTTCCTCCATACATCGACAACATTTTTTGAGCTAAGATACAACTCATACCCCAATTCTCCAGTATATCCAGTACGAGATATCATTGTATCAAAACCTGCAACCTCTCCATTAACAAAACTATAAAAATCTATATTTGCCAAATTTTCTTCAGTTAACATTTCCAATACACTTCTTGATTTAGGCCCTTGAACAGCGATTATGCTAATATCATCGCTAATATTAGAAACTTTAACATTGCCAATTTTATTCTTATTTAGCCAATTTAAGTTCTTATTTATGTTACCAGCATTTACCACTAACATATAATTATCAGAATTTCTATATAAAATCAAATCATCAACTATGCCGCCATCGTAATTACACATTGCTGTATATTGAGCTTGTCCGACTTCTATAGATTCAATATCGTTTATTGTGACTTTTTGAAGAAAGGATTCTGCATCAAGACCAGATACTACAATTTCACCCATATGGCTAATATCGAAAAGACCTACACTCGATCTTACTAGCGTATGTTCATCATTTATACTTGTATAATAAGCAGGAAGAGAATAACCACTAAATTGTACCATTTTTCCTTGGCGCGATATATGAAAATCATATAAGGCAGTTTTAGATAGTTTCATGAATTTTCTAACCAATCTTTAAAGATTTTCATACCTTCCAATATCTCTATTTTATTTATACCAGAGTATGCTAATCGAATATATCTGTCATCTTCTCCTTTTTTAGGAGCTCCAAAGTGATGTCTAGTGCAAAATGAAAAACCTATTTGATTTAATGCATCTAATCTGAATCGTTCAATATCATTATAGTTTTTTTGTATCATTATATTCTTAATGTTTAGGTATAGATAAAATGTGCTTTCAGGATTAATCAATGAAATCCCAGAGATAGAATTCAAAGACTCTACACATATATTTTTCCTTTCCTCTAGTTCTGATAAAATAAGCTTTGCCTCATCATCAACAAGACCCATTATTTCAGCTAATGCACATTGAATAAAATGGTTCGTACAAGATTCATCGTTTACATTTAATCTTGTAATTTGATTCATTAAATTTTTGGGACCAATTGTTGCTCCAATACGCCATCCAGTCATAGCAAATCTCTTTGAAAATGTATACAAAATAGCTGTCCTCTCTCGCATACCAGGTATATTCACTATCGATAAAGGTGGCTCCTCAGAATACCTTATTTCAAAATAGGCATCATCACTCAAAACCCAAAGGTCATTCTCAATACACAATTTGGCAAGACTTTCAATTTCATCTTTTGTAGAAGATGCGCTTGTAGGATTTTGATAATTATTATAAATGAGTATAGTGGTCTTTTCATTAATTAATGATTTTAATTCATCTAAATTTATTTTATAGCCTTCTGCAGTTTCATTGAATCCATATGGAATTGGTTCCCCACCTTGAAACCGAATTTGGGATTCATAGATTGGATATCCAGGATTAGGATACAAAACCTGGTCTCCTTTATTCATAACACAGGTAAGAAACTTCCAGATTGTTGGTTTTCCACCTGGCTGTATAATAACATTTTCAGCATTATAAACTACGCCTCTTTTTGAACCTATATCTTGAGCTAACGCTTCTCTAAACTCCAAAATCCCTTCTGAAGGACAATAACCATTTTTATTACTATCAATATATTTTCTTGTTGTTTTTCGAATAAGGTTTGGAGTGGGTATGTTGATATCTCCTAGATGGAATGGATAAATCTTTTTTCCATTTTTGGACAAGATATTTGCTTCTGATGAAACTGAAAAAGCCGTTTCTGTGCCAAGTTTAACTAGTCTTTTATTATATTTTCTCATAATGAAAATTTTGATAGTGCTTTTTTAATCACAGTTTCTAATTCTCCCTCCAATTCCCCACTTTTTTCTAGTTCTGAACACACCTTACTAGCATAATTCTTTTTATACCCCAATGAAATGAGTGCATCCACAACATCTCTAAAAATTTGACTCTTTGATGAATCATTTGGCTCAATAAAGCCCATAGAGGAGTCAACTAATTTGGTGAATTTTTCTTTTAACTCTATTATAATTCGTTTAGCTGTCTTTGCGCCAACTCCAGGAATATTAGTTAATGCAGCTACATCACCCTCGGTTATTCTTTTTTCTAATATCTCTGGCTCTATTCCAGATAAAATTGTTAGCGCAAGTTTAGGACCAATTCCACTAATTGAATTCAATAAGAAAAAAACTTCTCTTTCTTTCAAATCTACAAAACCATAAAGGTCTAAGATATCCTCCCTTACATGTAAATATGCATGAACTTGAGTTTCCTTACCAATTTCAGGCAACAACTGAAGTCCATTAATTGACATATTTAATTTATAGCCAATGCCAGCAACCATAATTACTGCGTGCGTAATATCTTTTTTTGTGACTATTCCATTTAATTGATCAATCATAAAATTTATTTTGATTTATGTAGCATATTCCTACTGCCATTGCATCAGATATATCTAATGGGTCTGGTAGCTCTTTTAATTTTAAAATCTTTGCCACCATATAAGATACTTGTTGTTTTGTTGCTGCTCCATTTCCACATACGGATGATTTAACTTTCCTAGGTGCAAATTCAAATATGGGTATCCCCGCCTGTGCAGCTGCTAAAATAATAGAACACCTCGCATGGCCTAAAACCATGGCAGATTTTACATTTTTACTGTAAAAAGCATCCTCTACTGCAAGAACATCTGGAGAAAATTTATCTAAAATTTTATTCATTTCTTCAAATAAGTAATTGAGTCTTTTTGGTAGACTATCTTTTTTTTTCGGCTTAATTGTACCATAAGCTAATAATGATAAATTTAATCTATTAGTATCGATAATACTAAAACCTGTAATCCCAATGCCTGGATCTATACCCAATACCCTCATATTATCATATAAATATTTGTCTAATACACATCAAAATTAGTAAACAATTTATTAACATCATCATTATCTTCAAGTTCATCCAATAATTTAAGAGCCAGTTCAGACTGTTTTCTTTCTAATTTTTGCAACGATTTTGGTATCATTTCAATTTCTGCAGACATAATATTAAAATCAAGTTCTTCGAGTTTATCCCTCACTTCCATTAACTCTTCAACTTTTGTTGAAATGATATAATAATCTTCATTAATCTCAAAATCTTCAGCGCCAGATTCTATTGCTGCATTAAAAGCTTTATCATCTTCGTATGAGGAGGATATAATTATTTGTCCTATTTTATTAAAAATCCAAGACACACTTCCACTCTCACCTAAATTCCCATTGTATTTCGATAAAATATGTCTTATTTCAGCAACGGTTCTATTTTTATTATCTGTAATTATATTTAACAATAATGCAATGCCACCTGGCCCATATCCTTCATATGTAACTTCTTCATAAACTACGCCATCTAACTCACCAGTACCTTTTTTAATGGCTCTTGCAATTTTGTCAGCAGGCAAATTATTTGACTTAGCATTGGCAATAGCTTTTCGCAGTCTCGGATTTGAGCTAACTTGACCACCACTAATACGAGCTGAAATCGTTATTTCTTTAATTATCTTGGTAAAAATTTTACCTCGTTTGGCATCTTGTGCACCTTTTCTATGTCGTATGTTTGCCCATTTACTATGCCCAGCCATAATTCAAGTAAAATTTTATTTTTTTCTATTATTCAAAAAAAGTTGAAACAAGAAACCAATGAATGATAAGCTAATTATTGTTCTATTCTGCTCTTTACTATCCATACTTTTTTAAAACCTTTTCGTTTTAGTTTTGCCTGAACAATTTCAGCTTTGTCTTTAGAAATAAAATTTCCATAGCGTATTTTGTATAACGGTGCATCAAAAACCAAATACAGACTATCATTTAATAATTTATCAAATTTTTTAATTTTATTTTTTGCTTCACCTGCTTGTGAGGATTCAAATAATTGAAGCCTAAAACCATCTTTTGTTTTAATCTTAAGGTTTTTTATTGAATCAAGAAGTTGCAATTGAGAAGTCTTAAAAATCCTATCTATTACTGCAGGTGTATTTGGTTTTAAATCTCTTACTGTTTTCATATCAAACCAAAATAATGAATCCTGAGAATAAAGAAAATTAATTGAGAACATAAGCAATGATATCCAAAAATTCATATTAAAACAGCCTTAAATGTTTGTCTTCCACCCAACCTTTTTTACCATCGATGAGAACAATTTCAAACCAGTTTTTTTGAATTTTTGATATTTCAGCCATACTACCTTCATTAACTTGAAATAATATTTTATTTTTACCAAAAAATGGCCCTGAATATGCATCAACAGCATTTGAAATAACTATAGCATTTCTATTTCTTTTACCAATTAAGTAATGCTCTAATGCAAATAAATGACTAAAAACCATACCTAACAGTAGTAAAAGTGAAATAAAACCACTTCCAAACATCTTGTTTAACCACATCTTTTTCATAAAATAATATATGGAATGTAACAATAAAAATATACTCCCAAGAGATAACCATTCTAACATTGTAAAATTGTCACGAATTGTTTTATAAATTTGAACTAGAACAAATAATCTTGGCATTTCAATTCTATCAATTATACTAGCATTTGCTATCTCTAAATTATATTTGACATCATCGTTTCTTGGCTCTATCCTTTGCGCATTCATATAGGACCAAATGGCATTACCAATTTGACCTCTTCTAAAATATGCATTGCCTAGATTAAAATACAATTGAGCGCTTTCATAATCTAGATTTAAAATAGATTCATATATGTTAATTGCATTTTCATACTTCTCATTAATCATTAATTCATTACCTTCATCCATTAAAAGATTTGCATTATTGGATAAACATATTGAAGTAAAACAAATTATAATAATGTTAATTTTCATTTTAACTCTTTTTCAATTTGCTTTAGAATTTTAGACATTTCATCAATTACAATATCTCTTTTTTCATATGCAACGGGAGAGAATCTACCTTCATCACAGATTACTAGTAGGTCATTAATTTTATCAACGAGTGACCTACTAACTTTATTTTGTAAAATTATTCTTACTTGGCCTGGGTCTAAATTATTAGTAGCAAGCGATAAGCGATCCTTTAAGTATGAGTAAAGAGCATAACTAGCAATTTCAAACTCATTACCATTTTTTTTGTTTCGCAAAACTTTAATATTTTTTCTAAATGCTCTACTTATCCTCCTATCATTCTCTGATGATAATCTATATCCAATTAAATATGAAAAAACCACAGGAAAAATAAGAAAGAGTCCCGAAAAAACATAGATAACAGCAATGAAGGAGTAATTCATTTCTCCCTTTTTATTAAGCGTGTATTCATCTACATTGATATATCTTATATCCTTATCAATTAATTCTACTTCTTTTTTTGTAAGTCCTGAATTATATAATGTTGTTGTTGAATCTCGTAGTACTTTTATATTAAATGGTTTAGTACTGATTGACTTCCAATTATTAATCTTAGGATCGAATATTGACATTTTCATTTGAGGTATAGTCATTTCTCCTGATTTTCTAGGTATGAGTATGTATTCCCATATTTTTGTTCCTGTTAATTGATTTCTAAACTTATCTTTCTTAAAACTCTCCGTGGGTTTAAATACCTCAATAAAATCAGGAAATATTACTTTAGGAAGTGAGAATAATCCTATATTGCCAGTGCCGCTCATTTCAATTTTAAATGTTACGCCTTCATTAACAATTAATTTATCTCTATCAATATTAGCATTAATATTGAAATCCCCAACTGCCCCAGTGAAATCGTCAGGTCGCGGGATAGGAAATGTTTTAATTTTTATAATTTCATTTTCTGTAGTTAATATTTTCGTTTTTGTTTCAGAGAAGAACGAATCAAAAAAAGGATCGAAAAAAACATCTCTTTTACGCTTTTTATTTTTCACTTCTATTTTAATTTTCACCTTTATTGGGGGTATTTCATGAGACTCCGATACTATTGGAAATAAAGCTCTTTGACCTAAATTAGCAACCTGATACTTTAAACCATTTATTAATACTGGTTGAGAATTATATTGTAATCGTTGAGGAGTATATAGTTCTTCATACCAAAAACCTTTAAAGTCCGGCATGACGAAGTGATCTATGCTCACAATATTAATGTCTTGGCGTTTGTAAAGTTTGTACGTAAGGGTGACCTGCTCACCTAAAAAAGCACTTTCCTTATCTAAATCAACAAAAATGAAAACATCTTTGGACTGATTCTGTGAAGTTTTAGCAACTTGAATTAAAATACTATTCCCTTTCAACTTTCTATTATCAACGATTACAGAAAGTGCTGGGATTTTCAAGCGACCTAATCTAGTTGGTGCTATATTCCAAGAAAGAGTTTTCGATTTTTTTTCTTTACCGTTTATCCACTGATAATTACTTTGCTCAGATGGACCATTAAGTATTTCAAAATTTTTTTCTATCCCACTTAAATCAATTTCTCCAATGTCATTACCCCCTTTTATTTCAACATTTAATGTTATCACATCACCCATATTGATTTTATTTTTATTTACAGAAACACTTAATGTTTGTGAAAAACCTAGGGAATTAAAAAAGATTATTAGAATTAATCGTATCACCAATCTTTATCCATTCTTATAGATTTCGATTTTTGTATTTTTAGTTTTTGATTAATTCTTTCTTTATCCTTCAGCGCATTTAAAATTGCTTCTGCCTGTAGCTGTTTATCTGTTTTTTTATCTTGCTGTTGGTCTTGGTCCTGCTGCTGATCTTGCTGTTGGTCTTGGTCCTGCTGCTGATCTTGCTGTTGGTCTTGGTCCTGCTGCTGATCT
>MDSZ01081979.1_pt1 | contig 10752 bp, 9 predicted proteins | sample 811201 | NCBI WGS metagenome assembly MDSZ01 (sample SAMN05326647, study PRJNA326480) | marine metagenome | isolation source: seawater | place: Indian Ocean: North | collected 2010
CATATTTTCTACAAGTCCAACTACTCCAACAGCATTAATTTTTGATTTTCTTAAAGCAAGAGTTTTCATTAATCCAACTACAGTTGCCGAGCCAGCCATATCATAGGTCATATCTTCCATAAATTTTGCTGGTTTTAAGGAATAACCACCAGTATCAAAACACACTCCTTTCCCAACAAAGCCTAATGGCTTAGATTTATTTTTCGCACCTTTCCACTCTATAGTGACTAAATATGATCCTCTAATACTTCCTTGACCTACTCCAAGCAAAGCATTCATGCCTAACTTTTTTAGTTTTTTCTGATCATACACGGTTACTTTTAATCCAAATTTTCTTAACTTAGTAATTCGTTTTGCATATTCATCTGGATGAAGAATATTTCCGGGTTCAGATACTAAGTCTCTAGAAAGAATGACGCCTTCTAAAATTGAATTTAATTTTTGTCTTAATAAATTAGATTTTTTATATTCATTACCGACTATAAATAGATTTGTGCTAATACTTTTTGACTTATCTGTTTTATAAACATTAAAATCATATGACTTAAGTTGTGCGCCATGTAAAAGTTTTTCTAATTGCGTGTGAGTAAGAAAAGACATTTTTGGATTAAAAAAGGAATTTTCTATTTTATTACTTTTTAAAAAAATATATAAGCTCGATCCTAATTTTTCATAATCCAGTGAAGTTTTAGACTTCATACAATTTACAAACGTATAATTTTTATCTTTAGTATTTTGTACAAGAAATTTTTTCTCCAAGAATAGTTTATTGGTAAAGATAGATTTACTTAAAAATTTAAGGCCTCTAACTTTGATATTTTTATTATTTATTAAAATAACCTCATTATCTCTAGCTACTTTGGGTACTTTAGTTACAAAATTTAATTTTAACTTCATTTTTTTGAAATATTTAATAGATAATGTTGTATATTTATTAAATTAGTAATTTCAATGAATAAATTAATATATCGTAAATTATCTTTTGATATTTTCTCATTTTTTTTGTTATCATCTATTGCAATAACCTTAATTGTGTGGGTTATTCAGGCTGTTAATCTTTTGGACATCGTATCCGAACAAGGACATGGAATAAAAGTTTACTTTTACTATACTTCGCTAAACTTACCAAAAATATTTAGTAAACTTTTAATTTTTACTTATTTTTTAACTTTATTTATAATTTTATCAAGGTATGAGGAAAATAATGAACTAATAGTTTTTTGGACAAATGGAATAAAAAAAATAACATTTATAAATTTTATAGGAATAATATCTTTATTTTTTGTTTTTTTGCAGCTTCTATTCAATTTACTAATTGTCCCATATACCCAAAATTTAAAACAAGAATTTTTAAAAACATCTTCTATAGAATTTTTTCCTGAACTTATTCAAGAAAAAAAATTTTCAAACTTAACAAAAAATCTAACTATATTTGTAGAGGAAAATCAAAAAAATGGGATTTTAAAAGGAATTTATATAAAAGAAAAATTAACAGATGAAGAGAGTAAAATTATTATAGCTAACGAAGGTAAGTTAATAAATAATAATGGAGAATTTGTTTTTAAGTTATTTGACGGTAAAATTACAAATATTGATTACCGAGGTAGTATTAACTTAAGTTTCAAAGAGACAGTTTATGAGATTTCTGATTTAAATTCTAAAACTCGACAAATAAATAAACTTAATGAGACTAAAAGTTATTCTTTATTTTTATGTTTGGGAAAATTTTTTGAACAAAGGAAAAATCAAGATATACGATGTGAAGAGAAAAATTCTTTTGCTATCAAAGATATTTATGAAGAAATGTTTAAACGAACAATTAATCCTATTTATATAATAGTATTATCATTATTAAGCTCTTTGAGTATTATAAAGCCTAAAATTAATTTTTTAGAAAATTATAATAAATTTATTTTATTTACCATTGGTTTTGTGATTATTTTATTTTCTGAATTAAGTTATAAATTTTTGTCATTAAAATTTCATTTTGAGATAATTCTAATTTTTTTACCTCTTCTATTTGTATTACTTTTTTATTTATCATTATTAATTAAGACTAAATTCAAAATGAGCTACTTATGATTATAAAAAAATATCAAACCTACTTATACTTATTATTTTTAAAAAGATTTTTAGTAATAAGTTCAATTTTTTTTTGTTTGGTTATTGTTGTTAATTTTTTTGAAGAAATTAGGTTTTCCGAAAAATTTAATACTGAAATGTATTATGTATTTTATTTATCTTTACTAAATGCTCCGTCCTTAATTTTTGAAATTTTTCCTTTTATATTTTTAATAACCGTAAAAATATTATATCTAAACCTTAGTGATAAAAGTGAACTACAAATATTAAATTCTAATGGTGTAAGTAATATTAAAATTATTTATCTTTTAACTTTGATTTCGTCTGTATTGGGTGTCTTTTTATTGTTTTTTTATTATTCATTGTCTTCAGATTTAAAAAGTAAATATTTAGATATAAAAAATAGATTTTCGAATACAAATGAGTATTTAGCAGTTGTTAAAGATGATGGACTTTGGCTAAAAGAAGAAATTGAAGATAGCGTATATTTTATCCATGCTGAAAAATTCGATAAAAATTATTTAAAATCCATCACTATTACAGAAATTGATAAATATTATGACAGCAAAAGTACGTTAATCGCCGAAAGTGCAGAAATTATATCAAAAAACTGGTATTTAAGTAATGTGGTTGTGATTAATAAAAACGGTAACAAAAGTGATTTAAAAAGTTTTGTATACAATTCAACTTTTAATGGTGAAATTATTTCGAATTTATTTTCTAATTTAAATTCATTAAATATTTATGAGCTTCACAGATTATCAAACAGTTATCAAAAAATTGGTTATTCGAATACAGATATTAAAATACATTTAAATAAAATTTATAGTATGCCATTTTTTTATATATTGATGTCAATATTAGGCTTCATAGTTATAAATAAATTAAAAAATTATAAATCTAGATTTTTTGTAATTATTTTTGGGATTTTAATTTCTGTAATTGTTTACTACTTAAATTATTTTTCCGGTGTATTGGGTAATAAAGGGGTCTTGCCAATTTTTTTATCAGTTTGGGCTCCACTTTTAATACTTTTTTTATTATGTAACATTGGTTTATTGAAAGTAAATGAAAATTAAAAAATGTTAAAAAAAATAGTTTTAAGTTTAATAATTTTTATACTAACTATAAAAATTTCATTGTCACAGGAAATTGAATTTGAGTCTACCAATATAGATATTACCGAAAATGGAAATATAATTATTGCATATGACTCTTATTTAAAAATACCTAGTCAAAATATAAGAATTAAATCAAATAAAGCAAATTATAACAAAGAAAAAAGTTTAATAATTTTTACAGGGAATGTTTTTTTTGAAGATTTAGAAAAAAATCTTAATATAAAAAGTAATGAAATTAAGTATGAGAAAATTAAAGATTTAATTTATACAATTGGTAAAACAGAGATAAATATAGATGGAAAGTATAAAATTAATTCAACTGATATATTTTTTGACAGAAAATTAGGAAAAATTTTTGGAGAAAAGGAAGCACTAATTGAAGATAATCAAAAAAACTTTTATATTTTAAAAGACAAGTTCAATTTGGATTATATAAGTGAGATCTTAAAGTCAAATAGATCAATAATTTTAGACAAAAATTATAACAAGTATATATTTGAAGATTTAATTGTTAATTTAAAAAATAATGAAATTGCTGGAAATGAAATTAAAGTTGAGTTTGAAGATTCATATTTTGGGAATGAGAAAAATGATCCTTTATTAAAGGGAAGAAGTTCATATTCAAACGATGATGAATTAAAAGTTTATAATACTGTTTTTAGTACATGTAATATTAAAAATAAAAAATGTAGAGGTTGGGAATTAAACACTAAAGAATTTAAGCATGATAAAACAAAAAAAATTTTTGAATATAAAAATTCATGGTTAAAAATGTTTGATTATAAAGTATTCTTCTTACCTTATTTTAATCATCCTGATCCAACAATTAAGAGAAAATCTGGGTTTTTAACACCTTCCTATTCAACTTCTCAAAGTCTAGGTACATCTTTTAGCATTCCATATTTTAAAGTAATTAGTGGAGATAAGGACTTAACTTTTAATCCTCGAATTTATGCTGATAAAAGTTTTTTATTACAAAATGAATATCGACAGGCCTTAAAAAATTCAAATATTTTAAATGACTTTAGCTTTTTGGTTGGTAATGAAGGATCTAAAGGTCACTTTTTTTATAATCAAATAGGTAAATTAGATGATAGTTTAAATTTTGAATTAAATATTCAAAATGTAAAGGGTGACAATTATTTAAAAAACCATAGGTTAAAAGAGAGCTCATCTTTAATTAAAGATAATAATTTACTGTTGTCTAATTTAGATCTTAACTTGAAATTAAGTGATGCAAGTCTCTCCACATCATTCAAAATATTTGAGGATTTATCTAGAAATTACAATGATAGATATCAATATGTATTTCCAGATTTTAATTTTTTAAAAAATATAAATCTTCCAAGAAAGTATAATGGTAATTTTACATTCAATTCATATGGTTATAACAAAAACTATGACACGAATGTAATAGAGAGTGAAATTACTAATGATTTTCTTTATTCCTCAAATCAGTTATTTAATTCAAAAGGTATTGTTTCTAATTACAACTTATTATTAAAAAATTCATCAACATATGCTGAGAATTCAACAAATTTTGATGAAGACACAAACTATAGTCTTTTTGGTGCATTTAAACTTGATGCAAGTTTACCATTAAAAAAAGATATTAACGATAATCATACTCATTATTTAAAACCTCTTTTATCAATTAGATATAGTCCAAATGGTAATAATGATATTTCAACTAAAGATATTTTATTAAACTATGACAACGTGTTTAATTTAAACAGAATTGGTACTTCAAATCAAGTTGAAGGTGGCGATGCATTGAGTTTAGGTCTAGAGTTTAAAAGAACTGATAATTATGGATTCAATATTTTGGATTTTAAAGTAGCAAATGTTTTAAAATCTAGAGAAAATATAAAATTACCTTCAAAGTCTAAATTAAATAAAACTAGATCTGATATTTTTGGCAACATAAACTATAATTACAATGAAGATACTAAATTAAGTTATTTTTTTTCTTATGACAGAGATTTAGAATATTCTAATTTAGAGCAAATCAATTTTGAATATGGATTGAATAATTTTTTAACAAACTTTACATATTACACTGAAGATAATGATATTGGTAAAAAAGAAAATATCAAAAATAATAGTATTTTTTCATTTGATGATGAAAATAAATTAATTTTTGAAATAACTAAAGATTTAAAGGATGACTTTACACAATATTATGATTTAATTTATGAATATCAAACAGATTGTATTTCAATTAACTTAAATTATAACAAATCATTTTTCAGAGATGGAAATTTGAAACCAAACAAAAGTTTATCATTTTTAATAAAAATTATTCCTTTTACTGAATTAGGAGTGCCGAATGTTGGAAAATTAATAAACAATTAATTTGATGAAAAATATAAAATTAATATTAATTTTGATTTTTTTATTTTTTTCTCATTTAAATTTGAGTGCAAAAATCAATATTAAGTACAAAATTGGGGACGAAATTATAACAAATATAGATATCCTTAATGAAAAAAAGTACCTTGTTTTTTTGAGACCAAATTTGAAAAGCTTGTCAAATACAGAGGTTATAGAAATAGCGGAAAAGTCTTTAATAAAAGAAATAATAAAGAAAAAAGAAATTGATAGAATATTTAAAGAAAACAATAATCCAAATATTGATAAAGAAATAAAAAAAAAACTTTTTGATTTTAAAAACACTAAAAATGAGAATGAATTTATTAAATTAACAAAAAAAAACAAAATTGATTACAATAAAATTATAGAAAAAGTAAAATACGAAAGTTTATGGAATGAGTTAATATTTCAAAAATATAATTCATTAATCAGAATTGATGAAAAAAGACTTAAAGAAGATTTGGTTGAAAAAATCTCGAATAATCAAAAGTTTGAATATAACTTATCTGAAATATTATTTGAAATTGAAGACAAACAAAATTTAAAAAAAAAATACAATGAAATAATTGAATTCATTGAAAAAAATAATTTTAAAACTGCTGCATCTAAATACAGTATATCAAATAGTTCAAATAAAGGGGGTAAAATAGGATGGGTGAAGGAGACATTATTATCTAAAGAATTGACTCTATTATTGGAAAAGATGAAAAAAAATCAAGTTTCTGAACCATTGAAATTTCCTAACGGATATTTAATTCTTACAATCAATGAAAAAAAAGAAATGAAACAGAACATAACATTTGAAAAAGAGTATGAAGAACTTATTATGTTTGAAAAAAACAAACAACTAAATCAATTTTCTCTTTTATTTTATAAAAAACTAAAACAAAATACTCAAATTTATGAATATTAAATACATATTTGTAGTTCTTGGTGAGCCCTACAGTACATTTTCAGAAATAATTGGTAAGTACTTTAAAAAAAAAAAAACAAATAAAAAAAAAATAATTTTAGTTGGAAATATATCTTTATTAAAAAAACAATTATCAAAACTTAAAATTATATTTCCTATAAACAAAATAGAGAATTACAAAAAAGCAAAAAAGAACATTGTTAATATAATTGATGTAAAATTTAAGCATGATAATATTTTTTCAAATATTTCAAGTAGATCAAATAATTATATTGAAGAAAGCTTCAAGATAACTCTTGGAATAATTAAAAAAATTAAAAATAAAGCGGTATTGATTAATGGACCAATTTCAAAGAAAAGTTTTTTAAACAAGAAGTACTTGGGAATTACAGAATATCTCTCAAAGAAGACTAAATCAAAAAATGAAGTGATGTTAATCTATAATGAATCATTATCTGTTACACCACTGACTACACATATACCTTTAAAATATGTAAATAAAAACATTACTCAAAATAAAATAAAGGAAAATGTGCTTAGAATTAACGAATTTTATAATAAAAAATTAAAGAAAAAAATTAAACTTGCGATCTTGGGTCTTAATCCTCATTGTGAGACAATAGATAAATTTAGTGAGGAAGAAAAAATAATTAAACCATCTATTAGATACTTAAAAAGTAAGGGTATTAATATTGATGGGCCATATTCAGCAGACACTTTTTTTTTTGAAAAAAACATTAGAAAATACGACGTTGTGATTGGTATGTATCATGATCAAGTTCTTACTGCTATAAAGATGCTGTTTAAATTTGATGCTATAAATATAACATTAGGACTTCCATTTATAAGAATATCGCCTGATCATGGACCAAACTCTATAATGATTGGGAAAAATAGATCTGACCCGTCATCATTTATTTACTCAATGAGATTTATTGAAAAATACATAAAATGAAACATAAAAAAAGCTTGGGACAAAATTTCTTGTATGACCAAAATATTTTAAAAAATATTGTAAATGCTGGGGAAGTTTCAGAAGATGATATAATTTTAGAGGTTGGTCCAGGTAGTGGTAATTTAACAGAAAAAATTTTGTTAAAAAAACCAAAAAAATTAATTGTTGTTGAAAAAGATGGAGAATTATCAAAGAAATTACAAAATAAATTCAAAAATAACATTGAAGTAATAAATAAAGATATTCTAAAATGCTTTAACGATTTTAAATTTAGTAGGCCAATAAAAGTATTTGGAAACCTTCCTTACAATGTATCAACAAAAATTTTAACTTCTTTTATTAAAACTGAAAATTTTTACGAAAGTTATAAAAAATTTGTTTTTGTATTTCAAAAAGAAGTGGCAGATAGAATTGTAGCTAATGAAAATTCAAAAAATTACGGGAGAATATCGGTTTTGACAGCATGGAAGACTGAAAGAACAAAGATTTTAGATATTTCTCCAGAATGTTTTTACCCTAAACCAAAAGTCTGGAGTTCTTTAATTTCTTTATCACCTAAGCCTAAAATTGAGATTTTAAAAAAAGCAAAAAACCTAGAACATATAACAAATACTTTTTTTCATAATAGGCGCAAAATGATAAAAAAACCAATGAAATTACTTTTTGAGGATTACGAAAATATTGCTAAAAAAATTAATCTTGATCTTGATTTAAGACCACAAAACTTACCAAAAGAAAAATACTTTCAAATATGCAAAATTTATGAAAATCTATCTTAATAACTGATCGATATGTTTTTTTATAAAATTTCGATCAAAACTTGATTTATTTTTTTTTATAGCAAGCATTATTTTATCGTAACACTTTTTTAGATCATCATTAATTACTACATAATCATACTCTTTCCATCTTGATAAATCTTTTCTAAACTCTTTCATTCTTTTTTTTACTGTCTTCAAATTTTTTTTTTCTCTTTTAATTAGTCGTTTCATCAACTCATTTTTTGAAGGTGGTAATATGTAAATTGTCAGTAAATTGTAATTTAATTTCTTATTTCTTATTTGCCTAGTACCCTGCCAATCAATATCAAAAACAACATTTTTTCCTCTCTTAAGCCTATTTATTACAAGATTTTTTGACGAACCATAATAATTATCAAATACTTTGGCATGCTCTAAAAACTCTCTTTTTTTTATTAGTTTTTTAAAATAATTCTTTGAAACAAAAAAATAATCCTTACCATTTTTTTCAGAGGGTCTTGGTAATCTTGTTGTATGAGAAATTGAAGTAATAAAATTTCTATTTTTAGATATTTTTTTTACTAGCGTGGTTTTTCCTGCACCAGATGGCGATGACAGGATAAACATTCCACCTTTATTAAAGCTGGACATGTATTTTTGAAATTAGTTAGCTTTATTTTCTATAAACTTTACTGCATCTCCAACAGTAAGTATTTTTTCTGCATCGCTATCTGAAATCTCAGAACCAAATTCTTCTTCAAAAGCCATTACTAATTCAACGGTGTCTAAACTATCTGCGCCTAGATCATCAATGAAACTTGACTCTTCTGAGACTTTTGCTTCATCTATTCCTAAATGATCTGCAACAATTTTTTTAACTTTGCTTGAAATATCTTCTGACATATTCTCCTTATTGTTTAAAATTTGTTAATAAGTATTTATATAATTTTGTCAACTAAAATACATGCCACCATTAACATGAATAGTTTCGCCTGTAATATAGTCTGACATAGAGGAACTTAAGAAAATAACAGCATTAGCTACATCCTCTGGGAGTCCAAATCTATCTAAAGAAATTTTGTCTTTTAATATTTTTTTAAAATTATCTCCTATTTTGTCTGTCATTTCAGATTCTATGAAACCTGGAGATACACAATTAATTCTAATATTTTTTTTACCATATTCTAATGCCAAACTTTTTGACATACCGATTAATCCAGCTTTAGATGCAGCGTAATTTGCTTGCCCAAAATTTCCTGTATGACCTACAATTGAAGTAATGTTTATAATTTTACCATTTTTATTTTTTAACATTCTCTTAATTACATTTTTAGTTAAAAGAAAAGATGATGTTAAATTTAGATTTATTACTTTGTTCCATTCATCCTCCTTCATTCTTATAGATAAATTATCTGATGTAATTCCTGCATTATTTATTAAAACGTTAATCTTATTATCAAAAGTGTTACCACATTCATCTATAAATTTTTCAATTAAGGAATGATTTGAAATATCAAAATTTTTAATTGATACTCTGTCGTACTTTTCCTTAATTTTATCCAACTTTATCTGATTTGTTCCAGTGGCAATAATATTAGCATTGGCATAATTTAACTTTTCTAGTATTGCGTTACCTATAACGCCAGTTGCTCCTGTTAATATTACATTTACGTTTTTTAAATCAATCATCGAATAAATTTTTTGAGTCAATTAAATTATTTACCTGATTTATTTTTACATTTCTATCAATTCTTTTTACGAGACCAGATAAAACTTTGCCTGGCCCTATTTCAATAAATTGATTTATGCCAGAATCTATCATATTAATTACACTTTCTCTCCATCTAACTGTCTTTTCTATTTGATCAATTAAAAGTTTCTTTATTTCCTTAGGATCTTTTACGGGACTTGCAGTAACATTTGAAATTATTTCAACTTTTGGTTCCTTAAATTCTGTATTTAAAATTTTTTGCTTCATTTCTTCGGTGGCTTTATTCATTAAAGGACAGTGAAATGGAGCACTTACAGATAATTTTACAAATTTAATTTTTTTTTCTTTTAATTTATCGCAAAATAATTCTAATGATTTAATTCTACCACTTAAAACAATCTGGCCGTTTGAATTATCATTAGCTATAAAACATAGATTATTAGCATCAGTTTTATTTAACATATCATTTATTTGATCTAGCTCCGTTCCTAAAACAGCAATCATACCACCTTCGCCTATAGGTACTGCATTTTGCATTGCTTCCCCCCTATTTTTCAACAATACTATTGTTTGATCAAAATTGATTGCCCCAGCACAACAAAGCGCGGAATATTCCCCTAGTGAGTGACCAGCAAAATATTTAGCATCATTAGATTTGAAATTAGTTTCTTTTTCTAAAAATTTAAAGATTGAATGACTAACTAAAAAAATTGCTGGCTGCGTGTTTTCAGTAAGATCCAAGTCATTTTTTGGACCATTTAAAATAATTTTGCTTAAATTTTTTTTTAATAAATCATCAGCTTTAGAAAAATCATCTCTTATGTAATTGAAATTTTCATAAAATTCTCTTGCCATAC
>MDSZ01093211.1_pt1 | contig 10752 bp, 1 predicted proteins | sample 811201 | NCBI WGS metagenome assembly MDSZ01 (sample SAMN05326647, study PRJNA326480) | marine metagenome | isolation source: seawater | place: Indian Ocean: North | collected 2010
ACATATGATAGACTAACATCGTCGCATACATATTATTATTAATAATAATAGAATACAGTAATAAATAAAATATTATTATTGCATGCAACAACAAAGAGAAGAGAAGCAAAAAAAAAAAACAGACCACGACGCGGCAACACAGCAACAATAATAATAATTAATGCTAATAATGGTTTAGGTTCCATCGGACTACTCTAAATTCCTTGCAGATGCAGTAGCAATCGTAGCTCCACATCGCGACCTTTGTCTCTTTCGCCCCACTGAGGCTGGTTCAGGGTGATTTTTGTTGATTCTACCAATGGCGCATGAACAATTCGAAAGTATTTATGATTACGCCAAGTGGTTGCAGTCTCCTGACACACCAAACTACGAAGATATTAACCGATCCATACCTATTCTGGATAAACTTTTGAGCTTGATATACTTCGGTGCTGGTCCTAATTTTGATATAAAAGGGCTATTAAGTGATGGCAGTGAGCATAACGCAAAAATTATTGGAGATGGGTATTGGGAAGTGGCAGATAAACACGCTTTGTCGACGCTAATTTCCAAAGCGTACAGGCAGGCGCAGCAACAGCAGGCAAGTACTGCAGTACTAACGCCAACAGGGATATTGTCGCCAACGAAAGGAAATAATATTCCGGCCAACGACCTTCTGAATCATAGCCTGACAAATGGCACCAAGCAAGCATCTCCGTCCTCCAGTAACAACATTTTCAAATTGCTTTTGTCGCCATCGCTGAAGAAAACGTCCACGAATGTCACCAAGTTTTTAGATACAGCTGCTTCTTTATTGTTCCTTATACGCCAAGAAAACGTAGCGAAACTTGTCACAATGCACCGTCGTCTTCAACGCAAATCTACAACAGTAATTGAGCCAAGTCGCAACCAAAAAAATCGGAAAATGAAATCACGCATAGAGCCATTTATGGCATTTTCAATATCAATGCTATCAAATTTAGTAAAGTCTGATGAAGAAGCCTTCCTCACAAGTATTGTAGCCCTGAAACAAATTCTTGTTAATACTGTCAATGCGGTAGAGGAGGCTTCATCTTTTCAATTCGAGGCATCCACGAATGAGGTCGCTGTTTTTGTTGATGATATGCTGAATTATTGTCAAAATTCTGGATCAAAATATCGAATAGAAGTCTTGGAAACCCTAGTCGGCATTGCATTGCTGAAAGCAGATGCTTACTTGATTATGAAAATTGTGCACGTATTGATCTCGATTGATTTATTACCAAAGCATACAGAGGTAACTAGTTCAGCCAAAATACAACTGGATGTGTATCATTTTATCCGAAGACTCAAAATTTTTAGGCAAAATGAAGACAAGAAGCTTTTGGGATTTAACGCTGATTGTTTGGGTACTTGGCTTGTTAGAGAAAAGAAATTCGATTCAGGGCAGCGGGAAAACAACCGCGAACGACAAAATACTCTAGGAAATCGTCCATCAAGGCTGCACAGTAATAGCACAATTAGCAAATCTAAAATTGTAAATGCTGATCAAAGTAAAGTCGATTGGAAAAAAATCTATGATAAAGTATGCGATAATGTAGCAGAAGGTTTACGTTCAAAACTCGAGGGCTCAAAAATTTTTGATGCCAATGGAAAAAAATATAAAAAACGCTTGCAATCACGCTCAAAAAGAATGTTTGGGGTGGTTAAGGATACCTGCATAAATTTACTGTATGGTGAAGAATTTTTAATAGTTTCGACAGGTGTGTATGGGGGGGAGATTGGTCACATTGTGCATCGATACAATTGGTCTAAGGTTCGAAATCTCTCGAGCATCGCTGGCTTAATTGTATTGGGGGGCAAAACTTTTGTCGCGTATTCATTCCTAAATTGGCGCAATGAGACACAAATAGGAGTCTCCTCTGAAGCCCCTAACAAAGTAAAGGAGACCGTACACCCTAAGGCTCATCAATGTATTGTTACACTTGTAACAGTCAAAGATGGTGATGTTTGCTCTACCGATGACAATAACTCGTTTGTTTTTAAATTGATGTTGCGGGAGTTCCTTGATAGTGTTTATTTGGATAATGACCTTCATATATGCGCAACTAATTCGGGCAACGCAGTTCTAGTTTATGTCTATGATAAAGTTATAATTTACAAGATTCCAGAAAAGCTGAGTGAAGTAGGAATTTACAAATTATTTCCTATAGCGGTCTCAATAATTAACGCCTCTGTAATCAAAAGATCAAAATATCACCATGTATACTGTTCAAATAATATTTTGAATATTTTGGCTGTAAACGACGGTTCGCCGCCGAACACCGAAGCGCAAGGGGAGATAAGAAGTAAAGGTCGGAGCAATTTAAGAGCGAGGTCGTCTGGTTCCGATCAAGTTATCAAACGGCGCGTAGAAGCATTTGCACTGTCGAGTACCACAGGAAAGGTTTTATTCAAAAGCTATAATATAAGTCCACATTTACTGATCTCTCCAAATGACTTGGAAAACCAATATGCCTGCGTTTTGTGTCGACCGGAGCTGAATGCATTATACACCTGTACATATATAAACGGTCAAAAATTGGTTTTGCAAAAATGGGTGTCGCCCTCATATAACTGCATGAATATTGATGATGCTCGGGCTTCTTCAGGAGGTTCTCTTTCGCGAACTTACTCGGATCCTTCAATTAGTGGTCTCGTTGGTAAAAAGCAACTGTTTAGCCTTAAAGAGCTGTCAGAAATCCTACTTAAAGAGTCCGCTCGTATTGCTGACTCAGGCTCCCAATCTGAACCGACAAAGATACTTGTAAAAAACAAATACTGTAGCATAAAAATGTCCAAGGAGTGGGAAGCTGCCACAGTTGAAACAAAGTCTGGATATGGTAATGAAGAAAAAGAGAAATCTAAATTTTATAAAAGTAAATTCACTGGGAGGATTACTGAGATGATACCTGTTGAAGGCTACGTAAAAATACGAAAAAAACAGACCCTACAAATGACCCCTAATGCAAATTCAATATTCACCATCTGCGAGATTCCTGTTGGGGTGTATATTTCTGTGGTAAAATTTTGTCAAAATTGGGTTAAAGTTGGTATGACTTATGATGGAACGCATATACTGGGATGGGTTTACATTGGTGCTATTTTGGAATTGCCTCAAGCAGTTAGAAGCGATGGTTCAAAGAAGTCAAATGTCAAAAATAAGTTACCCCCGCTGGATCCAAATTCTACGCAACTTTTGGTAGGAGATACATTGCAAAATATAAGTGGCCATTTGGGCGTCTCAAGTGAAAGTAATTCAGGTGTTGTGCCACTTGCTGAGACTGAGCAACAACCTGTAAGAAGCAGTAGTTCCATATCTGAAATAGATGGAACTTCGAATGATACTCAACCTCATAGTGATTTTGGTGATGATGATCTATCCATTTTGGATGATGCTGACGTCGAACAAGGCTATTCGCACACGGGTGCGCAACCAGATGCTAATGCACCAAGGATACCTCGGCTAAATAGTGACCAATCGGATTTGTCAGAGACGGTTGTAATAAGAAATTTAGACGGCAATAGCTTGGGATTTAGAAATGCTACAGGAACATTGAATATTCATCAGTTGGCTCGACAAAGATCCTTGCCGGAGTTGTTTTCACAATTGCCAGTAACATCTGGTAGCCACTCAGGTATGGAAAGTATCCATCTTATCCATTCAGTTCCAGGTATGACTGGGGTTCGCAGAGTTGGTAACTCAAATGCTATCATTGCTGCCGAGAGATTACGGGCTGTGATGAACGAACGTAATGACTCGGTAGATGGTGTGGAATTGAGTGCACTGCAAGGTCTGTTTGGCTTTGCTACAGGAACAAACCATATCGTTGCAAGTGAAGATGATCAAGATGACGGAGTCGGTACGCCATACAATTTAAGCGGTTCCCCTCCATGGGCTGGGGATCCAAAATTATTGGTTGGAAGAAGAATTTCAGTTCGCTGGGCTGGCAATAAATGGTATAAAGGCTTTGTTCGATCTTACAACTCATTAACAAATAGGCACTTGGTCCTTTACGACGATGGCGACATGAAGCAATACGTCATGTCGCAAAAAACATTCCGTTTGATACCAGAAGAAAATACGCTGGACAAGGATTTTAACACTAGGGCAAAAAATTTGGAAACGAGTTTTTATTGGGAACAGTCAAAAGATTCAGATAATTCTAAATGTAAAACTGCAAGTAACCATAATAATAACACAAAATTGCGTGATTTTCGGGATCGATTTGTAAGTTCTAAATCACATAGTCAAAAAAGAAATAGCAGTGATTGTAGATTGTGTGCTTACGATGATCGGAGACTAGGATTTTCCAATTTCTATCCATTTAGCATAAATTGTTGTGTAGACTCCATTGAAGCGCTTTATATCGTCTTAAATGATTTGGTGCAACACTCAAAATACATTGGCGAAGAATACATGGTGAATGTTCTGAACTTGTTAAAGTTACATTTTGAAGTCGCGACGCATTTTGCAGAAAATGGTGCTACACATCTTCGTTTACCAACTTCACTACGGGCACAACTCTTGCAGCTGCTGTTTTCCTTATCAAAAAAAGAGCTGTTGAATTCGGAATATATTTATAGGCTGTCCCAACAAGTAATAGTAAGTGGTATTTTGATATTTAGCCCATCTTCAGCCGATCTATTAGAATTGATTTCCTCAACTATAGTTGCGGACAACAGTATTTTCATTTTGGAATTGACAAAATCGCTGTACACAGTAGACGACACCTCCCATAATGCGGGGCAAAAGACACAAGCTTCTCTTTCTCCGTTGAAAACACTTGTCCAAGGAATGATCGTAGAAAGTAATTTGAGACGGCAAGTATTAGGAAAAGTTTTAGGATATTCATTGCGTACATCACTGAATGCGCTTGAAGTTTTGTTCGAGAAAAAAATGTTGAATTCTGGAAATGGTTCGTTGAAGGCGGATCATTCCCTAGACGGAGGTGTAGCAAATGCACTTCTGATTAATCTACAGGAGGAAATGATTCTTCAAAACTTTTTGCAGCAGTCAGTAAGTTCTCAAGAAATTCAAAATTGGTGGAGCGACAAAGAAATTCTACTATTTTTAGAATCGGTATCAATAGAAACCCTGCGTTCCAGACTAGCATCCCTCAATATTAAAAGTGATAAGAATCTTGGCAGTGTCGATTTGTTTAAATTATATGTAAAAAACTACATGTCGAAACTACCCAGTCATTCTCCAACAAGAAAACTGAAGAAAAAGTCGTTGCCGTTATATGAAGAGATCGGGCTGGATGAAAAAGAGTACAGCATGAATGAGTATTTCAAAGATTTGTGTAGCAACTCTATCATTATGTTGGATATTGTTACTGTGTATATCAATTCACTGAAAAATGCACAACATCAGAAAGTTATCGGAATGCTTCAAATTTTGAAGGGCTCTTTTCTGGACTTGCCATTTCAACTGCTGCTCCCACATTTATGGATATCGGCGCTAAGTTGGGACTCGAGTATTTTAAATAGTATCAAATTGTTTTTGCCGCAATTAGCCCAGCTGATAAAAGCAATATCACCATATCAGACGTACATCGCGTTCCCAACATGGAATAAGTTGACTGAATGGCTCTTCAATTTAGAAATGCAGATGGCAGCATTTGCATCGCGGACATCATCTAATATGTTTACAGTAAAATCTTTTAGAGAAGATGATAGCCTCAAACAATGGTTATCTTCCCAGTTGCTACGCAATGGCATTCTAGATTCAGAAGAAACAGGCAATACCCCACAACCAAAGGATATTGCAGATGACGATATCAATTCGTTTCTTAAAGACCTCACCAGTCCAAAGCCGAGTCCATCTACTATGACATTTATAAATTGGATGCACTTTATCACACCTGGTTATCCTTTACTGCTTCGTAACAGTCCTATCTGGAGAGCATTTTCAAAATCAGAAAGGCTTACTATTGCTGTGTTATTACACCATTCTGGAAAATCTAAGTTGGCTCATAGCCTTTGTGTCGAACTTTATCGAATGGAGCAGTTGGGGCTAGATATAGAAGCAACCACTGCCGAAATGCTGCAGTTCCAAAATAAGGCCGATGAGCTGAAGCAAATATGGCAAACAGCCTACAAAATTGGTCGGTGGACACTGCAAAGGGCGCAAACGCTGAAGTGGTGGAATTTAACCATGCAAGAAGCTAGTGTATATTTGAGTGATCATGCACATGAGTACGGTGTTGATGACTCCGTTGGGAATGTGACCAAGACTGATCAAATGCTTGCTTCATTTGTAAATAATTCAATTTCGAATGTGTCAAACAATAACTCATTAATGCTAAAAGACGCTGCTGAAGCTATGGGTATAGGGGGAAAGAATAATGCGGATGTTTTGAAGAATCTTGGAGAAAAACTATGTCTAGACATAAAAACTGAATTGGACCGCATGGGGGGTATAAGTTCTTCAGTGATTGATCACACGAATTTACGTTCTCCATATAATGAAGCATCTAAAACTATCGAAACGCGGGCCTTATTTTTATTGAAATTAAATCCGGCTTCAAGTTTGCATCTACCATATGAGGTGCCACAAGACCATATCGAAGGTATGAAAGAAAGTGAAACGGAGAGTGTTGAAAATGAGACTAAAGTGGATGTCATACCACTTGACAGGGTGAGCACAAGTGATCTTCGTGCGCGAGCTGTGTCACATTTTTCTGAAACTGAATCGTTGAACTCATCAATTTTTGAGGGTACCGACTTAAGTTCTCATGTACACGCTTTTCTGTGTCAACCAATATCGAGCACGGACTGCCAAAATATGATGGAAGTATTAGAATGTGAGTTACGTGCCCGTAATTTGCAAGCAATGCGTCGATGTCAGGCTTATGACACACTGACGCATTTGATTCTATCGTGCTCATCCTACAAGTCGAAAACTGAAATTTTGAATGGTACAAAGATTTACATGCATTATTTTCATGGGTTAGAAGGATGTAGTGCGCCGGTGAGAGAAAAAGTATCCCAATCATATTTACGTTTGTCGCAGGCCATATGTACATTGTTGAATAATGAAATAGAAAATAATGTTATATGCTACAATCGCGCAATCAAGCCGTCCAGGGGCATACAAAATGTAAAGATGTCGAGGTTTGGATTCATCAAGACAGCCTTAGAGTTTGTTGTTCAACACTATAAAAGCGAAGATTCGGAAATATTATTTAGAAGCAAAATGATTCAATGCATTGGAAAATTGTTGTTACAAACAAACGAAAAGTCGAAAAGGAAACGAAATAAAAAAGAAACCACTACAGCAAAATCAAACGAATTTTATCAGACAATTCTTGATGGCTTTGATATAGAGATTGGTGTAGATGGTAGAAGCGTTGAATCAAATGAAGTCCGTGATGAGTTATGCTTTGACAATGGTGTTAGCGGGAACCAATTATCCACGAGCGGTGATGATCAAAAAATGATTGCATTTAACGTGTTGTACACGAATAATAGCGATGGTGGGAATATTCTTGTCAACAATGACAAGGTATTTTCAGTTCAAGGGAATGATAGCAGAGATATAATGCTATCCACGAAACTGTGTGAAAGTTTTGAAATTACTTCTGTTTACATTCGTTGTCCGCGCAAGAACCCCTTTATCAAACCATTAAAGTCCATTATGATATTTGTAACATCCGACGTGCCAAATAGTGATGATTTTGACTCGTTTAATAGTTGTAACAGGGACGAATTTCAGAACATTCCTCGTCCTAGCATTTGTACCGATGCAATATATATAGATCCGCGTAGCAAGCAAAGTTCAGACGAAAGCCTTAACAGCGGGGTCATAGATTTTGACAAACCGTTGTTCGGAAAGTATTTGGTGGTTAAATTGATTCCTGTATCTGGAAATGACGGTTATTTTGGCCTTGAGCATATAGCCTTTCGTGGGTTTACAGTAGCAACTCCGAGCGCGATGGTTGTGGATAATGACGTTATTATACCCTCATTGAATATGAACAATGGCGACGATGTTTATGTGGTAGAAAATAATATGATGGGGCTGACACGACATGCAACTATTATTGACAATCGCACTAACAACGACCTAAGTGAAGTGGAATACTTGGTAAAATTCCGAGGTTGGTCTGCTAGGTGGAATGAATGGATAAAAGAAAGTTCTAATCGCATATTCCACATTCCTGAGAACAGTGCGGACGTCACAGTAGATCACGAAGACACAGAAATTGCTGCATCGCCCACTGTAGCCGAAAAAGAAAAGAAGAGCGACCACGCGTGGATGGCATTTATTTCGCCATTGCAAAAGCAATTTAAGACTAAGCAGGCCAAATCGCCGTTTAATTTAGCCTCGATTGTGTACGCAAATGAGTCTATTTCTGCTAAGTTGCCATATTTTGAGGTGAAACTCTTAGAGTCGAAAATAGAACAACCCGACTTTGCCATACGCCTCCATTCTAATGCCTTGGACAAGAGCCCTAAATTGTTTGATAATGAAAATTCGCTGTTGACATTTTATTCCAATGGTAAAATCAGTATAAACGGGGTTTTTCTGTCGAATATTGGGGGAACAGATGTCTGTATACCTTGTTTTGGGGTATCTGATGTCATAGGTATCGGTATTAATCTTGAAAACTCTAAGTTATATGTTACACTAAACGGGCATTTGAAACTTAGCATTCCCATTATTGACATAATAAGAACGAGCGCTTTTCAAAAGACTGGTGGATTGTATCCGTCACTGTTAATGCCACTATCGTCGAAAGTTAAATTCAACTTTGGGGAATCCCAATTTGAATATGTCAAAACGGCACAAGATTCACTACGCCATACTATATGGTCCGTTTTTTCGAAGTTAGCAACAGTATGTCTAGGTTGGGATGATGTTGTCTATCAAAATCCTACACTTGCCAATCAATATGCGATGGACGGCAAAGAGGCATCATCATCAACATTGTTAGTGGCTGAAAAAGCTAGTGATAATTTTGCTGCCCCATCCCCCGTATCGATTCAAAAAACATTCCTAGATACTGTATTTAAGGCTCTAAAATATAAGTATTATAAAAGCGAGCGTGAGCTGCACGGATTGCTATGTATATTAGCGGATCATTGTGATTCTGTAGCGTGGCAAAATTACCCCTTTGAGTTCACCGTAGATCCAAAAGAGGCTATTCTAAATGTAATTGTTGAAAATGGGAATTTTTCGACAATGAGGGTACAACGAATTTGTATTCGGTTGCTACGTTTTATTTTACCTAGACATGTTAGCACAATCGACATCGTACGGCAAGAAGGGGGGATAAAAACATCTAATGACAACAATATAACTAGCATCACTACTATTAACAAGCTGCTCAAAAAGATTGGAAATTTACTCCTCCTCGAGGATATTATTACTAGCAACAAGTGTGTCGACGTCGGTATCGATGCGAAAAAAAATGATATATTCAGAAGCAACTCGGGAGACAGTCAACTAGAAGAATGCTGTACCCATAGTGATACATCTTGCACTTCAATGCCTCCTGTGTTCAATGTTTTGGTTCGCTTGAACAATGGCATCCCATACGAAGAAGTTGTCCGCCGTGTTCAAAGCTTATCTCCGAGAAATATGTGTAACTCTACAGTAGTTGTTGAACTTGGACAAACTGATGATGGTAACGAGACGAAAGACTGCACAGTCGTCCTAGAAGGATGCAGGCGAGAGTGTGTGAATAATGCTAAAACACTGGCTACAACAGGGCTTCAGACAATTGTTGTTGAAAAGGTATCTAGCGATGCTGCTTTACGCAATAATTCAATTAGGAAAGCCTTTGGATCCAACGCTCATGGGCAACGATATTCTTTCGCTGCAAGAACAGCGCTAGCCGAAGAAGTCATATTGTTGCTTCGATGGTTGATATGCAACACTTCGTGGAGAAATATAATACTAGAACAGATATCTCAGTGTTGGTTTGACTTGTCATCTTACGAGCATCTCAGAAAAGCAAAAAAGCAAATTGTATCTGGAGCTATAGCTGTATGTTCGTTGGAAAAAAATGAGTTACTATCAATTGGTAACATTGTTGAAGTCTTGAGCTGCAACACGTCACCAAGATTACATGGCCACATTCTTTCTATTAATTACCCAAAAAGTGTTGCTTCAGTTTTACTTGAAAATAATGCGATACCAATAACCCTGGCATTTAATGAACTACGAAAATTAGATGAAATTCCGTGTCGCAACGTGATTGAATTATTCAAATCTATGTTTGTAGGAAAACATTTTAAAGCTGTGAACGAATTCTTAAGAAAAGATCTGTCGCTGATTCCATCGTCTATGGATAAATCGAAGTCGATGGGCATAAGAGAGCATTGGAGTCATTTATTTATCAGAACTCGTATATTTGGTTTTTTACTTCACCTAGTCCATCTCAATCCATCACTTTTTACCGAAAAGGTTGTTGATTCACTTTCATGGGTTGAATCACTTGGACAACCGTCTTCGGCAGTTTTAACACTGAAAGATGTCAAGGCAAGAGCTGCATGCGCTGCTCTAACAATGAGTGATAATTCGTTTGATTTAAAAAACGAGACTACTGAGCACATGGACAAGCAAAAATCTGCAGGAAACTTATATCCTACTGGTTGGAATACAGACCTATCGTGGCATATGATGTTCATTGAAAGCGCAATGCGCTGTGGAAGTGGCGAACTTTTAACCGAACCTAAGTCGACTGCGCTGATCGCTGATATCGTCCAATTTGCGGGCTTCCCTTTTCGTAAACTGAAGGAAGA
>MDSZ01098862.1_pt1 | contig 10752 bp, 6 predicted proteins | sample 811201 | NCBI WGS metagenome assembly MDSZ01 (sample SAMN05326647, study PRJNA326480) | marine metagenome | isolation source: seawater | place: Indian Ocean: North | collected 2010
CCAACGTCCGGCAATGACGACAGAGTCACGGGCGCGACGTGTGGCGAATCAAGGCGTCGAGCGGACTTATTATGGATTGCACAGGACAGAGTCATTCAAGTTGAAATCGACGAAGAAGAACATAAATATCGTCTCCCTTCATGCGAAACCGCAAAGATAAGTGATTCAAGGTGGGGTTTGCACGAAGATCACCAATTGAAGCCCATGATCTTCATTCGATTCAACCCAGACGGTTGCCAGTCTGACGAAGAATTCGAACGTCGTTGTGCGCACTTGGTGGATGTGGTACTGGGCGCTATTACGAAGCCCATTGCAGACGTTGTAGACGTTGCGTCCGCATTACAGACAACGGTGTATTATCTCTATTATTCTGACACAAACAAGCATGTACTAGAAGCGAAACAACACGATCAGTTTGTAGTCCGTTCCGCTCCCCCCAGGATGATGCGTTAGCCGCCGTTCCAGGGCGCGCGTGAATCATCAATCATTCATCAAAAATATTATTAATAGTGTTTCGATTTTTTCTATTCTGTTTGAGTTTAATTTGTTCAAATTTTTGGCTCAAAACAACCTTTGCATCATTTAGCAGCTCGACTTTTCGACGCTCCCATATGATATTCGGCTTTGCAACTGAGTATAGCATGCTTCCGACCATCATGCAAACCCCTACGGACACTGTAGAGAACAATGCTGTTGCGCCTACACTAAATCTTCCAGCGGCAATGATAAAGAAAAGGGCGCAAGATAAGACCAAGCTACACAGTTGGCTACTCTGGAAGACTGTCATTCTACTATTTACTGCCTCAATCCAATTCTCAACTTTTGTTTGCTCCTCAGACAGTTTGTCTACCAACAATATTCCATCCTCGCTATTGTCATTCAAAATAATATTGCGAACATTCTCAAGATATTCCTTGATTGTCGCAATGTGAGCCAAAGAAACCTGATTGCTAAGCGCTTGACAACTATTTATCATATTCATTGGTATACTTGCTATGGTCGCAATGCCGCCCATAAATATCGTAGCCCCAAACGTGTACGGCCCAAAAGCTTCTGATGTGGTTGCGAAAGGAATTATAAAAAAGTACCAAAGCAGCGGTGATGCGATCAAACAAAATAATATTAAGCTAACGACACATTCTTTGGATGTATTCTCGCTCATTCTTTTCGTCATTTTGGCGTCTCTAAGAAGTAAACGAAGAAAGACACCGCTCGTAAAGTCGGGTTGCAGCATCAAGGGTATATTTCCTGCGAAAAGGCATCCCGCAAGAAGCGTGCTAACCGTTACCGAGCCAGTAATTTGACCAAAAACTGGAATAAAAAGACCAAACTGTACCATAAGTTGTATCAATATGAATGTTTTCTTCCATCGACAAGGTGTAAACATAATTCCTCTGCGAAGAAATTTGGGCAAATCATCAATGCCTTGCAAATCACATTCTGAAACGTCTCCGCTTTTCAACGTGCCGTGTGGCGCTGGATTGACCGGGTATGTTTTTGACATTAGAACCTTGTTCGTCAGTCTTGTAATAACTCGAACGAATCAAGGTAGGATTACAGGTTTGGTATCCTCTACTTCAAGTTGGATGTAGAGCGGCGCAAACATCCTCGCCAGCGGGTGGTAGCCTGTTTTCGCGCATCCCAGGAGTTTTACCTTTCATCAACAACAACGAACAACAACAAAACAAAAAACAACAACAAAAAATAAAAACGACAAAAAAAAATAATAATAATAATAGAATAATAAGAAAGAAAAAGGAGGAGGAAGGAGGCACAAGATGATAGAAGAAGAAATGCAGCACATAGAACAGTATGTACATACTACCCATGTTAATCACTTGTAATGTGAACGAATAGAATCATAACGAAACCAATTTATTGTCGAGAATATGAAGGAAAACGTACTTATCTGCTCGATTCTTTTTTTAAATACACTTACATTACGAGGATACGTACATAGCATTCTTCTCTTTGTTGTTGAACTTATTACAATACAACAACATTACTTTCAATACCACTACTGCATCACATGCACCCCTATAATATGGCAGTAGTCTAGTGACATTACTTAAAATGTGTTGCGAATCTCACCACCACCACCACCACCTCCTCCTCGACGGCGAAATAATTATTTGCCGATTGGTAACCTCCACAAAAAGTCTAGCTTGCGTTAGAAAGAACAACCATACAAAAACTGCGTTGATTTTTAAACGGGCTACACAGTGCGCATGGTATCTTGTATTAGACTTGAGACATGTCGACATATTCCGTGTATGAATTGTACGATTACCGTAAGGAAGGAAAGCTAAACTTGAAGGATGCGATAAAGTGCTTCAACACTATTGGGAAAAGCCCAGATGAGGAAACCGTAGCTTCGAAGCAGTTTCAATGGCTTTGTAAGAAGCTTGCTGGAGAAACGCACAATTTGACGTGCAAAAAAATTTCTCAAATTTACCATTCCATAACAAAAGTAGCCATAGTTGGGCACGTACCATCAATACTTTTAAATGCTTTGCACAATCGGACAGTTAAGAGCATGAAAGATTTTGATAACTTCGGTGTGGTGCAGGTGATATATGCCCACGCCAAACTATCAACACAGGTTAAGGAGCCGTTACGTACGAAGATGATTCAATTTATTGTTACTAAGTGCTCGACGTTCAATGGGCAAGATGTCGCGAACACATTATATAGCATTAGGAAAAAGTGCTTGGATCCTATTGATAAGCCTGTGCGAAAATGCATTATAGGATTACTAACAAGGTGTGAGCATTTGAGTACTTCAATTAAGCCCATGGAAATTGCAAATATAGTATGGAGTTCCTCTATGACACTAAATAAATTTCAATTCCAAAAATTCCGACACATTCTACAGAGTATTTGCTTGCAACTGTCTCCTAAGTTCGATGTTCAGCATGTTGCAATGGTTTTGGAAGGGTTCGTCGTTGGAGAGGTCATATTTGATGAAGCATTTGTGAACGCGATCCTCGAAACTATTTCCAATCAAATCTCATCCTCTGATACTTTTAGCATGCAGAATTTTTCATCAATACTGCAGTCATTGCTGCAAATTCGACTTAATGACAATAGCCTTTGTGCGGACCGAGTATCAAAGTTGGCTGAAAGCATTCTAGAGAAAGTGGAGAAAAACTTCAAAAAGGCAAATGCCCAGGATATTTTGTGCCTTTTGAATGTGGTTAATTTAAATCAATTTCATTATACTGCTAGTAAAAAGGCGCTGCTGAAAATGATTAAAAAGCGCTTCCTCAAAAAAATGGCAAATAAAGAATTTTCTAAGCCTGCCATTTTTTCAAGAGTTTTCCATGGCTTGGTAAAGGTGGGGGCTGAAAGCAGCAATGAGCTTGTACATGATACTGAATATCGGCAGGAAACGGGACAGGGTAGCAATGATAACAACACCAGCAGTAGTTTACACAACTTCACAAGCGAAGAAATGGAAAGAATAATTGCCCATATATCAACAGTTATACACGATGAGTTAAATGGGCAAGATATATGCCAAATACTGCACAGTTTTGCTTGCCTAAACAAGTGCAATAGGGACCTACAGCGCATATTGCTTGAGCGTTTGATGAGCATTGAAATTATGGGTAAGCTGAGCAGCACCGGTATCGCAACAATTTTATCGTCCTTGGCAAAGTTAAAATGTCGCCATCTTCAGGAAGGCTTTGTATCTTCGCTTTTTGCTCAAATTTGCAAAAAAGCAAAATCGTTTTCAAAGCAAGATGTTGGCAACACCCTTTGGGCCATTGCAAAATTACGCCCAATAATTTCCTTCAAAAATACTGAAGATGTTGCGTATGCGATCCAAGCATTAGAAGAGCGGTGTATGCAACTGAAAAGACTCAACATAAATGATATTTGTAACTGCATTTGGGCAAAAGCATCAATGTGCACAAATATTTTGACTAGACAGTCAATAGATAATGATGGTAATCAAGCAATTCATGAGTATGTTCAGTTCCTAATTAATCATTTGTCCAAAAGTATAGAAGAAATATCTGCAGGACAAGTGGCTTACTTGATATGGTCTTTTGGAAAATTATCGAAATTTTTACCATCAGGCGATAAACACATTAAAACTTTCACACAACTATGTCATTCTGACTTGAAAAGGTCATTGGCATCCATGCATGGGCAAAATATTGGCATGGTTGCGTTCGGATTGGCAAATATGCCTATAGAAAATTTCGTGAAGAAGCCCAATTTGATGGAGATTCAAGAAGGAATGCATGAGCACATACAAAGAACAATAGATGTTATGACTTGGCAGAGTATTGCACATGTAGATTTGTATACTCGAAAATATAATAATGCAAATGCTTCAATGAAATTAAAAATGAATGAATTAGCAACAAATGCTAGCGAAAGCTTGTCAAGAAGTATCAAGGCGAGCGCAAAGGAGCTTGAGAAACTAATATTTGAGGGGGCCCCTACAACAGAATTATGGGGAATTAGTGAGGATGACCGGCGCCAGAAAACCGTGCTTATGATTGATTTACCGAAACGTGTATGTAAAAAATATAAAAAGAAGGGTTTTAAGGTCCTTCATTGGAACCGCTTTAGGGAAAAAGACTGCGAGAGTAGAACATGGTTATCTGAAAAGTCACTGGATGCAAAAATTGATGGCTGCCTATTGGGCCTGGGTATATTCAAGGAGAATTTTGCAATGGTGTGCCATTGCTTGACGAAACTTTTACAAGAAGGTGCTTACTTTTACATTTATAACAAAGAGTGTGGAACGTCAACTATTATGACGCAAAGCTATTTGGTGCGAGAACTGGAGCAATTGGGAATGTTTTCAAAACTGGAAAGTGTTACTCCAAATGTTATGAAATCGCAATTCATCAACTTTAATGCGGACGGGATCAACACCTTGAAACTTAAGTTGACAGACTGGAGGTCCAAGACTTTGATTGAATTCGACCCATCTTTGCGTGACCATACAGCAGAAAAGGTAGCAAAATGTAAGTGGTATACATTTCCAGGATTATTTGCTGGGGGTGTGATAGACATTATGACTGCATTCTTTTTGAACACCGTAAAGAAAGAGATTGTAAATTCACAGAAGTTTAATAGGGTACTTGACTTTTGCTGTGGCTCGGGAACGATTGCCTATGCTTACAAAAACTTCATTCATACTTCGAAAAACGATATTAGCATCTCTTTGCTGGATGCAGATTCTGTAGCGTTAGAAGCTGCAAAGAAAAATGTAAAAGATGCAAAACAATATTATCTATCGGATGGTTGGTACAGTGTCGATAGTGACGAACAGTTTGACCTCATATTGTCGAATCCGCCAGTTCATGTCGGGCACCACGATTGTTTTGATGTGGTTTCAAATTTAATTGGAGGTGCCGTCGGCCATCTTTCTCCGGGAGGAGAATTATGGGTTGTTTGTCAAAACTACATTCCGTTGGGTAGCTTGGCTCCTGCAGATTTATTTGCACAGACATTTACGTTCACCGACGGAAGATTTTGTACATATCGATTTGTGGCAAAGGAATGTTCAACTAGAAAACGGAAAGTTCAGCCGGATTCTTCAGAATCAAAATCCACGAGCAGCAGAAAGAAAAAAAGCCGTAAGGAGCGAAAATAATTAAATGCGCAATCATACAGGTATATACATATTGTCTTCTTACTTTTCTTTTACAAGTTTACCTAATATACCTTCACCATCACCAACGACCTTCGTATCTGGACCTTTCTTCCACTCCTTATATTCCTTGTGTATTAGCTTTGGAACCTCCTTTCCAACACCATATGCAAAACAGCCAACAAATATAGCCGTCAAAATAAAGCGCTTCGCCTGTCTCATGGTATCTTTGACGGACGACTCGGCGTAAGTCACAGTTTCTTTTACAGAATTCTTCACTATGTTTTCCCCAAGTTTGAGGTGCTTTAAAGGTTCGCTAGTGTTATCGACGAGTGCCTTTTTGCCTGTCTCTAGAGTTGTGCCCGCACGTTTTGTAATTTCCTGCCGAATGTTGGTAGCAGATTCCTGTACCTCTACACTGCGCCTTTTCAGCGTATTTACATTATCGATTCCCTGATCTTTCCACGACTTAAATTTATCTACATAGTCGTTACGCTTTTCAAAAATATGGCTTGGCTTCCACTGAGTTTTTTTTGACTTGAACCTGGCAGATGATAGCTTTCCTATAGAATCTATGAACTTTTTCATGTTTTTTTTTGCAGAGGCAAAGGTCCTGTTCGGCTAATTCTCAATGTAAGACCGCCGCAAGAGTTTCTACCAAAGCGGGAATGTAGTGTCTCCCTGGCATGTCAACGCTGCACAAACTTTGCGTTTGGCAACGTTTTCAAAGTTCGATCATGTGTTGGTTTGATAACTAACACACAACAATTAATTTCAAACAACATTACAACACACAATAATAAATAGGGCGGCTAAAATAAAATAATAATAATTAATTTTTGCTGCTGCTGGATTAATTAGTAACAAAAAACTAATCTGAAATCATTCACTCCTCTTCTATTCACGTACTAATATCTAGTCTTGTATTTTTATTCCTTCTATGTCATATGGTAGACTACGGGTACGATAGGCGATTCAACCTATTGGGTGCAAATCGTTGAGGGAGAGAGTTTTGCTCCTTCACATGTATGTCCATCTTTTAGTTAGTTTCAGCACAAAATGCAGTGGCTGGCTGAGAGTTAGTATTTGTATGATGAGATGATGATGAGATGATCTGCTCCTCCTATTATTATTATTATTATTATTATTATTGTTGTTGCCATTATTATTAAATTTATTTCAACAATCAGGAATGACGACGTCATCATATCACTCGCGGCGGTTGAAGGTTATCCTGACGTGAATGACGACGTAACTCAGACTGGTCCCGATCCACTGCGATTATAGGTTTTAAAAATATGATCTCGAAATTTGCTATCACGCTCCTTTTTGCCACGGCGGCGATTGTTGCCGCTGCCCCAACCATCGATAACTTGTCAAACGACTTTGAATCGTACAAGACCTGGTGTGATCACCATCAGAAAACTGCGAGCGAGAAACGCTTTGGTGTTTGGCAAAAGAACTATCAAATTGCAGAGGCACACAATGCGAAGTATCGTGCAGGCCTATCGAGCTATTATTTGTCTGTTAGAACGAGAAATGCTGATTTGACAAATAAAGAATACCGATCACTGTTATTGGCGTCGAAGTCACGTGGTATGAACAACGCAAAGTTTACTTTCCAGGCAGAGGAGAGCGCCAAAGTCGCCATCCCCCAAAACTGGAGTTGGGTTAAACAAGGAGTTATCTCGCCCGTCAAAGACCAGGGAAATTGTGGGTCCTGTTGGGCCTTTTCTGCAACTGCAGCGATGGAGGGCGAATTCAACAGAAGGAACAACGGGTCTATGCCATCTGCTTGCTCGTCGAAGTGTGGGAAAATGAACAATACTTGCTGCTCTTTTTCCAACCAGGAGGTTGCCGACTGCACACGAGGTGGAGCGGACAAATGCAACATTGGGGGTGAACCACATGACGGTATTCTCTGGGTGGCCAAAACCAATAAAGGTAACCTAAATACTGATTCGCAGTATCCGTACTCAAGCGGGAAATCCGGAAAGCTTACAAAGTGTTCACCTGTTGCGAGTGCAATTCAAACTGGTGTTACCGGCTACGCCAACGTAAGCTCAGGCGACGAAATTGCTCTTCAACAAGCAGCCTACAAGTATGCTACAATCAGTGTTGGGATTGATGCTTCTTCCTTCCAGTTTCAGTTATATGGTGGTGGAATATACAACGATCACCAATGCAAAAATACCCCAAAAGCCTTGAATCACGGAGTTAGCGTGGTTGGATATGGCGTTGGCGAACCAGCACCTATTGGGCCACCAGGACCGAAACCGGGGCCTGCCAATTGTGAAAATAACCACTATAAGGCTGAATGGTAAGTTTTTTTACTCCAAAATTATGAAGCACATTGCTCTTAACTAACGCGTCAAAATTCATCTGTTTTTCTCAGTGTATCGGAAAAAGGTTGTGACTGGTGTACGGATCCTAGTGGCTTTGGATGGTGCCAAAACACTGCTTGCCAATCCGAAACAATCTCATCGGTATTCAAGAAGTACGAGACTAACCAATTGTACTCTGGAAAAAATTCTACCAAGGAGTACTGGATAGTGAAGAATTCATGGGGGTTAGATTGGGGTATGAATGGATATATCGCTATGTCAAGAAACGCCGAGAATCAATGTGGAATCGCAACTGATGCTGTGTTTGCCTTGTTCTGAAGCAGTAAATTTGCTAGAAAATCAAAAAGAAACATTTTTTGATTGAGCTAAGAAGGGTCAATACCAAGAGTTACAGAATAGGGTTTCAATTTAATAATGATGTGATGATGTTAATTTAAATTCTGAAAAAGCTCTCTGTGGGTCCCGACGTGCCTACAGAAAGTCTTTTTTTATTTTGTCCCGCATGAATCTGTAAAATGTGAGCAACTAGATACATTGTTCGCGTGATGTGTGTCTTCCGTACAAGTAGTTCATGACTAGATATAAGAAAATCCCTACGTATTTAATGTATTATTTATGAGATATATGATAACTTAGTCTATCATATGATTTCTTGTTGTCCTTATGATAGTCTTTATCGAAGACGTTTCACATATTGACTTGAATTGCAAACTTGAAAATTGCGTGTGGAAATGTACTACACTGAACTGCTATGCTCTCGTTATTTGCTTGAAGTTTGATTCGCAATATGAACGTGTCATCCGGGTTGACACTACTGATCAACCTGTTTGCAAGTCAGGTTTGCTTATGTGGTTGTTGATAACTGAAGATCAATTAAGGTGTTTTGGGAGGCATAATCAACATCGAAAAGCTACCTTCAATTCGTCTCACGTCGCGCTAAAAAGTTGAAATGTATTGCCTCAAATAGATTTAAAACTCATGCGCCTGTCCATATTTAAATTTAGCACTATTATTTGTGTGAACGCATGGCTTGTACAAGGCCAAAAAGCAGAAACTGTACAAATTTACCATGGTCATAGCATGGACAAAACAAGCTGGGGCAAAAGGTCATTTTCGTCATGAATCTCAGATGGGGCATGCAATAGCTCCATCCACGGCTGTAGCTTATGTGTATCGGGAAGATATGCGCGAAAAAAAAGATGTGGTTTATGGCTTACTTTTTTTGCTACATGACTTCGCAGATCTTCGATTTACGAACCCTACAAGAAACCCCTGTATCGATCCAAAAGTTGTACTAATTTAAAATCCTATCAAGTTTAAATTAACACGTAATATAAATATAAGTAGAAAATTATTTAACAGATTTTTTTTTTTTAATTGACCCTTAGCTCAGCGTATCATAATAATTTAACTGGCAGTCTAGAAGTAAGACAAGAACTCACGTCCATTAAAGATTTACATTAAAAATGTCTAGTGCGTGTTCTTCTGAAAAACAATATCTATGTAGTGTATGTATAAGGCCAAACACGATTACAAATCGTGCCATATTTTAGCGTGATGTTACTTTTGGGGGCCAGTATCGCTTTGATTCCCGAGGGTAGTACTTCCATAATTCTTTCTGACTCCGTCATTGCCGGGTTCACCAAGAACACCAAAAATTATATCAACAAAACCATTGATTTGTAATTGTGGCATTTTCCTTCGTAGCTCTTCATCCATAAGTAAATTATTCCAAAATTGCTTTCCCTTCTTGTATGCAAACGAATGAACCAAATGTAACCCGGATGCTAATAGTTCTGTATCTTTCTCAGTAAACGTACTAACCTTCTCTGCTAGTGTTGATGGTGTTGTCAATGAATACGTCTTCGCATTTTTATCGTAGAGTTCTTGAAGTATCGAAGCGAAATTTTCCACTATGTGAAAATTGTTCTGCAAAAATTTATTCAATGTAGGTACATTTAAACCAGGCGATTGCGAGTCAAAAGTTAAGCCATTGACGAGCTTGTTCAGAGCCTCAGCAACGTTCTTCAGAACATGGACAGATGTCTTTGAGATCTTGCCAATTGATAATTTACCGAAAGATTCTTCTACATTTTCCAAGGCTGAGATAATAGAATTGCGCAAAATGAATCCAAAAATAATGGCGTTTGATCTCCTTGAATTTACACCAAGAACATTCTTCACCCTTAATGATAATGATACCATTAGATACTGCAGTCCTGCAGTTGAGTTTTCACACATCATATTGATACCACGAAAGAAGGAACTACACAATTGTTGGAAGTTCCGTATTTTCTCTTCTGACAAATTCCCCCCTGCAGCTGAGAAATTATATGACTGTGGACTTGTTTGCACTATGTTAACAAGTGGAAACATGTATTTGAACACTAAATCTTTGGTAGAATGATGTATGTACATCGAAAGTAATCTACGTGCAAGGGATATGCTGTCACCATGACTTTCAAAAATATGTCGAAGGCTAGGATCTTTGGTCGACTGGGCAAGCTGGACAACCAGCTTAGAGTACTCTACGTCGCCGTGTGCAGAAAATACACAATGCAGCGCTTGCGCTAGTGAATTTATTTCTGCTTTCACTTTCAAATTTTCATTTGATGCGCATGCTATTGAGTATGTATTTTCACGCAGTAGGTAATCCAGTCGCTCCAAGCCTTCAACATCGACAAATGATGCCAGCAGGCCACGCTTTTTTCGTAATGCTTGGCGAGCAGTATGAATATTCGCTGTGATGCAATCAATCCATTGTTGCCGCGTAATATTAACACTACTAGG
>MDSZ01155572.1_pt1 | contig 10751 bp, 5 predicted proteins | sample 811201 | NCBI WGS metagenome assembly MDSZ01 (sample SAMN05326647, study PRJNA326480) | marine metagenome | isolation source: seawater | place: Indian Ocean: North | collected 2010
CGTCTCTACCAACCACTAGACTCGTGTTCAACATGGAGGTTTGTGCTGTCAGAGCAGCCGCTAACCTACCCGTTGCTAGTGTACCTGAACCTATGTTAGAGGCATTCGTAGTATCTGTAGTGGCTGAGGATGCTAAAGCAGAACCGTTGACAGTTATCGCATCGGCCTCTAACGTACCATCGACATCTACATCCCCACTGATATCTAGGCTAGTCGCCTCAATCTCACCTGATGCCTTGAATACCACACCGTCTGCATTACCAACTCTGAATATGATTTGGTCATTTGTGCTAAACTTAATTTGGTCAGTGGAGTCCCTTCCAACGACTAAAGATGTGTTGAGAATTGATGTTTGAGCGGTCAATGCGGCTGCTAATCTACCTGTTGCTAACGTACCTGAGCCTATATTGGAGGCGTTAGTGGTATCTGTTGTTGCGGATGTCGCCAATGACGTGCCGTTAAGGGTTATCGCATCCGCCTCTAATGTCCCATCGATGTCCACATCACCGGATATGTCTAGACTGGCGGCTGTTACGCCTTCAGTAACCACAAGCCCATTCTTTACTACAAAGTCCCTGTTCGTTGCCATTGTTTCACCATGATTTCACTGTCCATCATTTGATTACTTGAGTTGTAACTACGTCATAGGAGTACGAAACCGTGCCCCCAGTGCTGTTTGTAAATTGTAGAGATATATCAGTTCCATCTTTTACAGCGTCCCAAGATACTAGAGCAGCGTTACCTGATTTGGTTGATACAATCCCGTAGTGTGTTAGATAGATGTCACTGCTCGCTGATGGCGCAGAGGCCCCTTTGTAATTCACAAGTATCTCACCGCTCTCAAAGTCAGTGCCATCAGTTATCTGATAGATGAACTTAGCAGTTCTAAATGTACCATATGCATAGGAGAGCACAGTCTGAGTTGCACTGTTGGCAACTGATTGCGAGTTTGCAGTGGCTGTGTCCAACACTGCTACGGCATCAACGCTAATCGTACTGGCTTTGACTTCACCAGCGCTGCTGTAGATGACAGCCTTGCTGTTGTTTACGGCTCCTGCACTTGAGCCGTCTAATAAATTAAGTTCTGCTCCTGTTGATGTGATGGCAGTGCCAGCGTAGTTGAGATTGCCAGCAGCGATGTTGACTTCCCCTGTTCCGTTTGGTGTGAGTGTGATGTCACCGTTGCTGTCAGTGCTGGATATCGTGTTACCATCGATGGTGATGTTATCTGCCACGAGGGAACCACCAGTGATGGCGCCTGTCGTCGTGATGGTTGAGGAGCCGGTGTTTATGTTACCAAAGCCCGATGTTATGGAGCCTGAGTCTAAGGCACCGACGGTCGCTAGACCTGACGCACTTGTCACATTGGAATGAATTGTAGTTGCGCCATATACTGCAACATCGTTTATCTTGTATGATTTTCCACTAGCCAAGTTTATGTTGACGTTAGCCTCCCAACCTGCGGGTGTGTCTTGATACGTGAAACTTGGATTAGTAGCACCCGTACATTCGATTTCAATACCTGAGCCTTCTGCGTTAGCCAGAGAGTCATTACCCTTAGAGATGGTAATCAAGTCGTCCTCCACCGTCAGTTGAGTCGTGGATATGGTAGTGGTGGTACCGTTGACTGTCAAATCACCAACAATGGTGGTCACTGAGCCTGCACCCCCACCAATCGTGACGTCGACGACGCCATCCGTAGCGTGTTGTCCCTCAAGGACCAGTCCTGCTGTGAGTGCTGTGTCGGTGCCATCGCTCTCAGCGACTAGCAACGACATCTTTCCTGCCTCATCTGAGTTATCTGCTTCTGATACCTCAACGAGAATCTGCCCGAAAGAGGTCTGGGCCTGTGCCGCATCATCTCCCACGAAGGTAATCTTACCAACATCATCACCATCAGCACCAGCAGCGCCCTTGTCTTTGACGAACTTCAGTTCAGCGGCAGACGTGTCGTTAGTGGTGTTCTTAATCTCGACGACTGGCTTACCTGAGGCACCGTCAGTGAAAATTATGGATGGTGAGTCTACTTCCAATTTTGTATTAGAGGTTATGAATGTTATTGGACTTCCAATATCAATAGAAGCATCAGCATCTATATCCAATTGACCGTTGGACGTTGAGTGTATTTTAAGTCCAGAGTCCCTGAACTGGAGTTGCATTGCCCCATTCAGTAGCAGTCCTGTGTCAGCAACGTGTGTGAGTGTAACATCGGTGTCAGCACCGAACCCTAGCACAGCGGCATCGGATTTGAGTGTAAGGTCATCACCAATTTCCACATCAGTGCCGAAGATTGCCTTACCTGAGGTACCACCATCAAGCGTAAGCCATGTCTCATTCCCAGTCCCATTGCCATTCGAGTCATTACCACCGAAGACTATGTCTCCATCATCATGCAATGCATCTATGCGTATGCCATCACTGTGTGTAGTTTTGAGATGTACCAAAGCATCTCCGACAGTCAGGTCATCAGCGGCTAGAGCGGATGCAGTACCACCACCGGATGCGGTGATTTGTAGTATCGAGGCACCAGTGGCGTTCTGAGCATCAGCCGCTATGGATATCCCAGTGCCAGCCTTCAACTCGAAGGCAGCGGGACCACCCGTGGCAGCCCTTCGCTCACTCAGTATGGTGACGGTGGCTCCACTTGCGAGTGTTCCATTCAGTGGCCTGCTGATGTATATGTCGTTACTGTCTATCTGTGTGACTTTAGTTCCCTTCTGTATGCCTGTCGCTGAGATGTGGTCTCCAACAGCGAAGGAGCCCGGAGAGCCCGTGGAGAACTGTAGGGAACCAATGAGGAATTGAGCGTTGGTCGTGGCGCTACCCTTAGCGACTTGTATGGCATTGAAGGCCTTCGCCCTTGAGGGGCTGGGTGACGAAGCATTGTTGGCGGGGCCCGGATTACCCATATCAACCACCTGCTCCTCCCATTGACAGTCCATTTACGTTGACGGAGTAAGTGGTCTTGTCATTGCTGGTGTGAGTGTACTTCGATGTGTATTGGAAGACCAGAGTCATGCAGTCCTCAGTGCTGCCCGCTCTGTCCTCGTCAATCATCCAGACGAATCTTCCGAGTTCGATGTCGCCGGATTCATGCTCAAGAACCGTCTCTACCTCACCACTGGAGTTCACGTAGCCATATATCTTGTTTATCACTCTCTTGACTATGTCCCCGTTGGTGCCAGCCGTTTGTATGCTCATTGCGCAAAAGGCCTCTGCCGCATGGAATATGTCAAGGCTGGAGTCATTAGTAGTGCTACTGAGGTCACCTAGAGCCAGTGATAGGATATCGACGTTGCCCACGTTGGCTTCGTTTGTACCGAAGATAGCACCCGCACCACCCGTGGCGGAGGGTAGTTTGGACCTACCGGAGACCTCAGTTACGACAATCGTCTCGCTGGTGTAGAAGTTAGTGCCGTCTATATCCACTATCTTGTGGGTTCCAGATGAGGTTCCTGCTATGTCGGCCCTGTCTAGCACGCCAGTGCTCTCCCGCATTCTACCGTGTCCAGTTGTCAGATTACCCGATGCAGTGATGTTAGTCACACTGCTAATTGAGCCAGTGATGTCCACGCTACCGGTAATGTCGACACCGTCAGTGGCGGTGGCCAACTTGGTGTTGGAGTTGAACTTGAGGTTGATTGCGCCGTCTGCATCCAGATGCAGGTGAGCCGCTAGGCTACCGCTTCCATCCACGGTGGCGATAGTAGACTCCCCGTTTGCGGCTGAGGTGATACTGAGCGTGTCGCCTGATGAGGGAGTCATCACAATTGAGTCATCGGTGATGACTGTGCTACCGACAGTGAAGTCAGTCGTAGCATCGATTGTAGTGCCCACAATAGCAGCGAATGTACCCGCTGCTGCGCTGTTAGCACCAATAGTCGTACCATCTATCGAGCCACCATCTATGTTGGCTGTGGTAACTGTACCCAAGTCAGCAATAGTGGTGCCGTTGAATGTCGAGTTCTTACCAAAGACGATTTGCTCACTGCTGTTGGTAGTTACAAACTTCATGTATGAGTTAGAGCCCTCTGTGATGTTCAACGCATCAGCAAGATTGTCTCCAAGAGTCAATTTTGATGTAGCGGTATTACCACCACTGAAATCGACGTTGAGACCAGTCCCTGCTGCATCGACACTTATGCTGTCTGCATTCAAGTCGCCTACGTTGGTGATGTTGTTGTCACCGAGACTCAAGTCGCCAGCGAGCGCTGTGATGGTGACTGTGCCAATCGTACCACCTGATACCTTATCACCGCTGATTTGGTCATTAGCGAGAGTCAATGTACCAGCAGATACGTCTAGGGTTTTACTGCTTCCTACAGTGATATCTGATGTGGCGATGGTAGCACCGTCTATCGTACCACCGTTTATGTCGACCTTGGCAAAGACTACTGAGCCAGTTCCATGGGGAGTGATATTGATGTCCTCGTTGCCTGTTACGGTAGATATCGTCTGACCGTCAATCTTGATGTTGTCGATGTCTACATGTCCGCTGTTGACGAGAAGGTTTCCGTTACTTAGCGTAACGTTGCCAGAATCCACTACTAATCCTGTTTTTACATGGAAATCACGTGTCGTGCCCATTATTTTTCACCTATTCTATATCTCTAAAGCCTGCCATGTTACGCGCACCGTTACGTTCTTACTATTGACCGTAGGGGTAACCTGCAATTGAAGTTTTTGCGTAGCACCGGAACCAGTAAGTCCAATTTGATACGTTCCTTGCTGTGTGGTATCACTGGTCACTATACCATATGTGCTGAGGAAGGCAGCGGTTGCATCAGCAGCCACCCCTCCCGCTTCCGATGACAACCTACCGTTGTGAGTGATGACCATTTCAGCAGCCTCGTATACGACATCAGTGTGATTCTCAACCGAAACTAGTAATTTACCAGCCTTGAAGTCATCTGTCTTGTACAAGTCTATTGTCAGGGGGGTGCCGGTTGAGGAACTAGTCGTATTAACACTAGCAGGTGACCCGAAGCCAACCTTATTGACGTGTAGGTCTGCTAGCGGTGTCGCTTGGTTAATCCCAACCAGACTCTCAGAAACGTCGACGAACAACTTTCCACTGTCTATGTTTAGGTCGCCTGAGCCTGTTATCGTAGTCGCAGATACAGAGCCACCAGTGAGGTTGGCATCGATTGTCCCCTTGGTGCCACTGAAAACCTCGCTGCTGTTTGTAGCGGCAGTTAGGAAGACAAAGTTACTAGCGCTGTCATCGTAGCCGAAGAAACCGACTCTTGCTGATGAGCCATCGTGGTATCTGAATTCAATGCCCCTGTCCTTGTTATCGTCGGAGCCCGGTGCTGTATCCCCGCCCAGTGTGAGTATCACATCATCCACTGTAACAGTTGTGGAGTTGACTGTGGTGGTAGTACCGTTGACGATTAAGTCACCAGCCACTGTGAGGTCATCACTTACCGTGAGAATCCCGCTCGATGGGCCTATGGAGGTGATGCCTGTTTGAGCGGCATCGAGATTCAGTGCACCGCTAGAGGCAGAGATACCCGTGCCAGCCATTGCCGTGGCCAAGTCAGCAATGCTTTCCTTCTTTGAAGCGTTATCATCCGCGTCTATGAACACTATAGAGTCCGCTGCTACGTTGATTGTTCCCCCTGATACGCTATTCAGGTTGATGTCGCCCGTCTGCACGATTGATGCATTGAACTTGAGAACGTCGTTGCCATCGTCATACCACAGGGTTCTAGCGTCTGGGCCCGATGACGCAGGGTTGCTTGTTACTCCAGATTTGAAGGAGACACCACTGGGGCCACTGAGAAGCCCAGTCATAGTGAGATTGATGGTGTTGAGTGTGTTGGTACCTGTCGTGAAACTGAGGTCTGTGTCATTCGTGAAAGAAGCACTACCATCACTCAGTTGTATAGCGCCCGCTGAGCCACTTGCCGTTGAGGTCGTTGTGGATGAGGCAAATACCTTCACCCATGCAGAGCCGGTATACACGAATATGGCGCTGGAACTCGGCCCGACGTCACCAACAGTAGCACCGCCGCTGCTTAGGCCACTGGGGTCGAAGATTACTTTGTGAGTGCTAGTCTGTGCGTTATTCACGATAATCATGTGACTAGGGGGGAATGTGCCTGATGGAGTGATGTTGATGTCACCACTCGCAGGTGTGGCGTTGAAGATGTTGGGGCCATCGAACCTAACTGTCTGTGAGGTGTTCAACACGCTGATTTTGTTGGGTCCTAGCCTGTGAGTCCTCCTGCTACCGCCTTGCTTACCACTGAAGTAGAGGACGTGGTCTCCGTCAGTGCCATCGGTGCCGAAACTGTATGACTGCCATAGCGCACCGAAGTTGGAGGAGGATAACCCACCTACCTCGTCACCACCACCGTGCATGCCGTCCAAGTCCGCAGCAGAATCCATCCTGTTGCTTTGGTTGCCTACGGAACCACTGGTCATCGGGCTCAGGTAGATTGGTGAAGGCCGGATGAAGGTGCGCATGTCGAAGACCTCGGTGACCTCTAGATTCAGGTCTCCAGCGCTGCTGTTGTGTTGGCACTTCACGACTGCGAGTACGGTGCTCTGCTTGGAGGATAGGGTTAGGCCGCCATTCAATCCGCTGGTATCCCCAAGGAAACTCTCAGGAGTGATGGGGAACCCGCTACTCACTGCGCTACCTTGCTCTATCTGAATGTAATTGGTGTTCGCATTACTACAAACATATACCACTAGGAGGCAAGACTCTCCGCTAGAGAGAGCGCTGGTTGAACCCTCTATGGTGCTTTGTTGTAATGTGATTGTGGTAGTAGCACCTGAGTTGATATTACCAAACGGGACAATCATTCCGTCCAAGACAGCGAAACCACCTCTCACGATTATCGAGTTGGTGCCGTTGTCTGTGACTAGACCCGGTGTGGTCGCCTTAGCGTTCCTATTACTGTCACCAGTTGCCGTGTCCTCATACATCAGTATGCCATTGCCGTGCACGCCCTCGAAGAGGTTGGTTATCGAGGGTGATAGGATGTAGTCGCCATCAGTGAGAGCCTGTGTATGACCAGACTTTGCGTTTTCACCCATGCTATCACTTGACCTCCACTACGAGTTGGAATATAATTTCATTTGTGGTTGTCTTCTTAATAGGCCTGAATACGTGCCTTGAGATTGGTGTAAAGTCGCTTGTGCCCCTCAACTGTATGAATACCTCTTTGAGTGTCTCATTGAAACTCTCAGAGACCGGTAGTGAGCCCTCGACTAAGAGGGTGGAGTTGTCCATTATTCTGACGGTGGGTGTGACCGTTACGGCAGGTCTGCCTGCTGCGCCATCGGATGAAGTGGCGGGCGTGCTGTCAAAGCCTATGACCATCTCGTTGATGTTGTCAGCGATAGTCTCTATCATCAGTCTCTTTAGATGGTCATTTGCTGGCATATTCTATTCCCTCCGTTTCTGTGATTGTGACTCCTTCATCTTTCGCCATGCCTATGACTTTGTTGTTGCCACCTAATCTCCCCCTATCGCTATTTCGGCCAATCAGGAATCCGGACTCATTGGTTGTGTACACTATGACGGTCGGTGTTATTATGACCTCCATGGAGTCGAAGAAGGAGAAGTTCTCTGATGAGATTTGATTTGTTTTCTCTGGGTTGGTTAGCGATGAGACGGTTATGCTACCCTCCCTGATGTTCTGTAGGACACCCTCAAGACCCGACTCCACATTGAGGAAAGTGAAGTTGCTCAGTCCGTCTATGGTGTGTCTACACTCTAATACAGCCAACCTCTGTCCCTCGTACTCGACAATATCACCGGGTCTCAACTCCCATGCATTGGGGTGCCCTTGGCTGCTTATCTTGCCCTTCAAGGTCGAGTTGGCTCTGAGTATCTGCCTCGCAACTGTCTTTGCTCTTGTTAGGTTCGTGATTGATGCGTCGAACAGGGGTCTGGTGTTCTCTATGATATCGACATCGTTCAGGCCCTGTTGCTTGCTTCTGTCATCCATGGTGAATACCAGTTCCTCATTGACCGCTATTGGAATGCCCTTGACAGTAATTCTGTTTTCGACGTTCTCAATCGGTGTTGTGTCCTTGTTACCGAATCTCAGATTGTAGATTACGCTCCTAGTCACATCTGCATGATTGAAGGGCACGTAGTTTAGATTGCCGAATCTGTCTAGTTTCACCACTCGGTTGTCGTGTCTGGATATGTACCTCAGTGCTGTCACTAGGTTGACACCATTGAAGTCAGCGGCCAAGAACGTATTGCTGTTCTTACGTCTGTTAGCCCCCATCTTTGTCACGGTGGTAGGGGAGCCTATCATTACAGCGTTCAGGGAGTCAGTGATTGACTCACCTACCCTAATTGCCAAGTCGGTGGTACGGAAGCCTACGTCAATGCCCTGACCGAGTCTGACCCTCGTATCATCGAAACCCAAGTCCTTGAGCGTGACTCCTTTCATGTTACGCATGTCCGCTCTGAGTCCAGACGCTGTGCTTGTCGTGGTGCTTGTGAGAATCCTCTTCTTCTGGTCATTCTCACTGAAGAGTAGTTTGGTGATGCTGTTCTTGCCCTTGCTAGAGAACACATCGGACTTCAGAGTGTGCCCGTCCGTCTCTGTGTGAGTGAGCAATATGGTAGACTCAGATTCTGTGAACGAGTACGTTCTCTCAGATGCAATCTCGTAGTTATCGGCATTGACTGCCTCAATCGTGACAAGGGACTTCGCATTACTCTTGGGTTGGACCTTAGCATAGTGCACGGCATTGTCGACAAACACAGGCTGCCTCAAGTCGTTCATGACATCAGTGAGAGTGCTGTCGAATCTCCCTTTCGAGGACTGTATCAAACCCATCAAGCACCATCTCCGCTATGGTCAGTTACGTTGAACGACACGTCTCCCTTGTGACCTTTGTTGTGCAAGGACTGACTGAACCTCGGTTTTACCGTGAAGTCGCTCCTTGTCGTTTCATCATCCGTCTCCTTCTCCACCCTCCTTCTAGGCGCATCGGACCTGTGATGCTGAAGGGTGTTCTCCGTGATGATGAGTCTTGACACATCAGTCGAAAGGGCATTGCTGAAACCAGAGACCTCAGCGCCTAGTAACTTAGGCCCCATCGAGGTTGGGGTCTCAAACGCACCTGTCGAGTCGAACGTGAATATAGGTAGATACGGGCCGTTGGTATCAGGCACGGCTCTGCCCGATGACAGGTTGGCAGTTGGTGCCCTGCCGTTAGGCGTCTCATAGGTGAAGATACCGTACTTACCACCGGATGTGGCGTGTAGGTAGTTTTGCTTGTATTGCGGTGAGTTGCTATGAAGTGAGTTGTGTATTCTGTATACCTCTACGTGATTTGCATCTAACACCCTGATTGGTCTTAAGACAAACTTGACGATTCTGTCGTCTTCATTGTTCCTGACAGTGTCGGAGGTGTAATTGGTGGCGTCTTGGTATGGGTTGCTGGTGTCATTGCTACCGGTCAGGGACGCGACACCCCAGCCAGTGTCATCGAACAACCCTGAGTAACTCTTGGTCTCTATGATGTACGAGCCACCGTACGGTCTGAACGCATTGGTGTGAGAGTACTTGTGAGCAGCGCTCAGGGTTGAGCCTGCCGTCTGCCTGCTGAAGGACATGGTGTTGTAGTTGGCGTCGGTCAATGAGCCCTCTATCTGCATAGAGCCCTGTAGCACGACCCTCTGACCGACGTTTCTGTCGGTGTGAAGGCTGTGGGCCTCGGTGTTGATTACCACATGGCTCTGTTCCACGCCTTCAACCACCTCTGCATCGATTCCAATCCTCGGGCTCGTTCTGGATACCGGGTCCTTGTGGACTGTCGTGCCTGACACCTCTTCGACCCTGTCACTCACAGTTGCCTCGGATTTCAACAGACCATTGTCGTCTATTCCCAGTTTAGCGCTTATGCCTCTCTTGACCTCATCGGCTTGCAGTACATCGTTACGGGGGCGTAACAGACCATCACCGAAGAGCGGTTCAGCGGTGTTGTGACTCAAGACGATGCCTGTTTTGTGGTTAGGGGACGATATCTCCGTCAGTAGGCTCTCGTTGAATGCGGTGGGGTATCTGACGCCCCTACCGTTACCCATGTCCCCTATGCGCAGTGAGTGAACTGGTGAGAACACATCAACTAACGTGGTGGTGCTGTTGTTGTTCTTGCTGTTTAACACACCCCCGAATCTCGGTATGGTGTAGTTAGTGGTGACTGAGATGTTGCCATTCGTCAAATCAGCGATTCCCTTGAGGTTGAAGAGTGGTTTGCCACTGTTGTATATTCTAGCGTAGGCGCTGTTGGTGCCGATGTCGTATGCATCCGCACAGTCCCATGATGGCCTGATACCGAATCCACGCACTGGAGTGCGCCTTACGTCCTCTCCACGCTCATTGCCCCACCAATCCACCAGATAGTGCTGAGAGGCTATGGAGAGGCTTGTAATGCCCTTTCCTTCGATATCTCCCCACCAGTCCCTCTCAACGCCTGTCGGGTTGCGTATCGTACGAACAGGGGTGCCGAACGGTCTGGTCATCCTACGACCATCGCTGTACCTCACCTGCCAGCCCTCTTGGTCTTGATTGAGCATACCTGTGAAGTTCGTCTGTCTCTCCATCACGCCGACATAGGTGAGGGCCTTGGTCGCAGCGCTGTCCCCTGCACCACCACCATATAGCCAGCCACTGCTGTATGCTTCTGTCTGCACGAGTGGCCCAGCATCGTAGTTCGTGGTGTTTTGACCAGAGCCTGAGGCGGTTGCCTCATACAGTGCTCGGGGTGGA
>MDSZ01160449.1_pt1 | contig 10751 bp, 10 predicted proteins | sample 811201 | NCBI WGS metagenome assembly MDSZ01 (sample SAMN05326647, study PRJNA326480) | marine metagenome | isolation source: seawater | place: Indian Ocean: North | collected 2010
TCGCCACGGCCAGTCTGAGGCGAACGTGGTGCATAAATTAGACAAAGATGGTGACGATAATCCTCACATAGACACTGTAAATCAACGTCCCGACTGGAAGCAGCGACTTTCGCCAAAAGGTATTGCGCAGGCAAAAACTGCCGGGCAATGGATTCAGGATAATTTAGGGGGCGTTGCTTCATTTAACGCGCGGTACGTATCGCCTTTTTTACGTACCCGTGAAACAGCCGCCTATTTAGCAGGGCTTGATACTGGCGAGTGGACGATTGACGACCGGGTTGCCGAGCGGAGTTGGGGTGTATACGGTACGGTTGCAAAAGCCGAACAGCGTTCGCAGTTTCCCCTTACCAGTAAACTCCAAGAGGCTACGCCATGGTATGTTCGCTTTGATGGTGGCGAAAGTATGCCTGATGTCTACGGGCGATTCCGCGATTTTCAAGGTACATTACATCGTGAGCAATCTGAGGCGCGGGTTATTGTCGTATCTCATGGCGACTTCATGAACGTAGTTCGCTACGGTATGGAACGCATGCGCCCCGAGCAGTGGGAGGCGATGGATAGAGACCCCCGGTACACCATACGTAATTGTAGTATTTTGCAGTATAGCCGTATCAATCCGGCAAACTCTAACGATATACGTGACAAAATTCAGTGGCGCCGCATGGTATACCCCGATGCGCCCCATGAATCACCTGATGGGGGTGAATGGGTTGAACTCCCGAAGCGCCAGCGGTTTACGGGTGAGGAGCTGCTGAAGCAGATAGAAATTGCTCCCCCGCTTCTTGAAAATGAGTAACCTATTCAAAGCTACGAGACAACGTCTCGAGTGTATCTGAGGTGAATCGGTGCAGCCGTGCTGGCCTGTGGGCACCTTCGCGTCGCATTTGGTCGGTTTCGACGGTAAGCCCGAGGCTAAGGAACTTTTTGCGGAAATTACGCTTGTCGAGTTCGTGACCGAAGACGGCCTCGTAGGCTGCTTGCAATTCAGCAAGGGTAAAGTACTGAGGAAGGAATGCATAGACGGCGTTCGTGTAGGTGAGTTTTGCAATGAGGCGGTCGTGGGCATATTTAATAATTGCTGCGTGGTCATAGGCAGTAGGAGGCAAAGAGTCAACTGGGAAGAAACTTACTACACTGTGCGCTTCATTAGGGCTAATCTCGCGGCCGCAGCCCATATAGGTCACAGAAACCGCATGGCCACGAGGGTCGCGGGCAACGGTATCAAAAGTATACAATTGTTCGATGTAACTGAGTTGGGTTTGAATGTTAATGCCTGCTTTGTACTCTACAATACGAGTAAGCGCTTCTGTGGTTGTCTCCCCTTTAGGGCTATAGCCACCAGGCAGCGCCCATTTGCCTTTAAACGGGTCGTTCTCGCGCTGAATGAGGGCGACATTAAGTACACCGTTAATAAGTTGGAAGATCACGGCGTCTACGGTAAGGGTTGGGGCAACGTACGGTGTTGTGTACTTCATACAATTAGTATACCCCATCTGCAGAATCTGCGGGACGACCTTCAATAATTACTTTATTAACAAAGTTTACGGTGATAGTGGAATCTTGCACAGTAAGGTGGGTAAGGGATACGTTTGGTGTGGTGGTGGCAGGATTACGGGTGACGTCATAATGGCTCCAGCCAAGAAGCCTTCCTACTGCGGCTCGAATAGCTTGGCCATGAGTCGCGACGAGGAGTACTGCGTTGGGATATTTTTGCTCTGCTTCATACATCCATGTCAACATGCGATCAGCTACTTCATTAAGCGATTCGCCTTCGGATAATTTGAAGTCAAACAGCTCTTCGTTAATACGATGAATAACCTTTGGGGTGTATATTGCAGCACGCGGTTTCCCATCAGCAACACCTTGCGTCATTTCTTGAAGTGCATCATCGATAAAGTAGCCTTTGTCTTGAGTGTTATTGTGTCGCAAGTAGGCCTCAATGAGTGCCTGCGCACGAACGGCGGGCGAGCTAAAGACAATATCTGGTGAGGGATACTCGCGTGTATACGCTTTTGCAAAGGCAAGTGCTTGTCGTTTCCCGTTATTGGTTATTGGTACATGGTTACTACGCCCGCCGATGAGTGTCCTATCGGTGTTTAACGTTGATTCGGGGTGTCTAGCTAAATATATTTCTGTCATAGTGAATTATATGGTTCCATTGTATACGGTTTCGGCCGCCATACGCCAGTCCCCCTTGGGGCTTAGACTCAGCCCAACCTTCGCGCCGTCGGGCATAGCCTGACGTTTCCACTGGTTTTGGTAGAAGCGGCGCATGAATACCTCAAGCCACTTTTCAACTTCTTCGGGGGTGCGAGTGTCCTCGAAGGCTTTAATAGCAAGAAAGCCTATTTTAGCGCGTGGCTCTTTCCAGCGTAAAAAATGGTAGAGGAAGAAATCGTGAAGCTCATACGGGCCAACGATAGCTTCGGTGCTTTGGGTGATCTCCGTGCCATCGCCTACAAGCTCGGGTGATACGGGGGTGTCTAGAATATCGTTAACAATACTTGCGGGGTATGGTGGAAGGCTTTGAGCGCCGTGACGTACGAGCATACGTACCAGTGTTTTTGGAATAGATGCGTTCACATTGTAATGCGACATGTGGTCACCATTATACGTACACCACCCAAGGGCAATTTCACTCATATCCCCTGTGCCAAGCGCGAGTCCGTTTAACTGGTTAGCCTTGTTAAACACGAGCGCCTGACGAATACGCGCCTGAGTGTTTTCATAGGTGACGTCTTGTTCGCCAGTATGGTGAAGCGCGTCAAGTTGGTTTTGCGATAACTGCGCGATGGGAATCTCCTCGTTTGTAATACCGAGTGAGGTGGCAAGCTCAATGGCATTGTTTTGTGTACGGTCTGAGCTGGCAACTCCTGGCATAGTAAGGGTGTGGATGAGTTCGCCTGGCTTTTTGCCAAGTACCTGTGCGGCTTGGATGGCTGCAAGTAAGGCCAAAGTAGAATCAAGCCCACCAGAAAGGCCAAGCACGACCTTTTCAATGGAGGCACTGCGCAGCCGCATAGCAAGGCCGGTGGCTTGAATGTTTAAAATAGTATCAAACCGTTCGGTAATAGCTTCGGCTGAACCCTTAGGGACAAAGGGATGAGGGTCAATAGCTCGCTCGAGCGTTGCTTGCGAGGGGGTGACGTAAGTGGGGGTAGCTACAATGTCGTGGCGCGAAGGGAAGTTGGTAGCTTTAAGGCGGTCATGCTGGATATGTGCCGCGTCGATATCTGCGAAAAGTAAAGGGCCTTGCTGGCTAAAAGGTGCACGCTCGGCAAGGGGTGTTCCAAGCTCGTTAATTAGGGCATGCCCGCTCATAACAATCTCCGCAGTTGATTCGGTTGGGCTGGCGCTGCTATACACGTAACCAGTGGCGAGCCTCCCAGCGGTATGGGCGACAAGGCCACGGCGATAGGAAGCCTTGGCAACTGCTTCTGGGGACGCTGAAGGGTTGGCTATGATGGTTGCCCCATTCGCCACAAGGTTGATACTAGGTTGCTCGGGCACCCATAGATCCTCGCAAATTTCGATACCAACGTACTGTGAACCTATCTGAAAGAGTTGGTCGCGACCAAAAGGGACACGTGCGCTGCCGAGCTGCACGGTGGTAGTGGTACGGGCGCCCCAAGTTTGGTACCATCGCTTTTCGTAAAACTCGTTATAGGTAGGAAGGTGCTGTTTAGGTACAATGCCGCGTACCTCCCCTTCTGATACGACCGCAGCACAATTATATAGGGCGTTTCCCTCTTGAAATGGAAGTCCAACGACTGCAGCGGTGTTTTTCCCTTTTGTGTGTTCAGCAAAAAGCTGTAGTGCCTGTGTTGCACCGCGCAAAATAGAGGGATGGGCCACGAGGTCCTGGAGGGTGTAGCCGGTAAGAGAAAGTTCAGGGAAGACGACGAGTGAGGTATCGTTTGCTGATGCCGCATCATATAGGTCAATATGGTGTGCAAGGTTTGTGGGGATGTCACCAACAGCAACTTCGGGGGTAGCGGTGGCGACTCGCAGATAGTCATCAGCTGGGCGGTAAGTGGGGGCTTTTTCAACATCTTTCATAGTTATCTTCCTTTTTACACTAAGTAGGTATATACTAAAGGTAGCGCATAGTTAGTGTTAAGTCAACAATAAGTAAGGGAGCAGCTATGGAACAGATGAAAAAGACGGAAACAATTCTCTACGGTGGAGCTTTTAACCCCCCTACCCTTGCCCACACGCAAATTCTGCAAGCCTGTGTTGAGTACGCGCGCCCCCGAGGTGCCGACGTCTGGGTTATGCCCAGTGGTAACCGTCTTGATAAAGTGATTCCCGTAACGCGTGAACGACGCTTGGCATACATAGCTGCTATGCTTGAAGATGTTCACAGTGAGGGAGTACGTACCGATATCATTACAACTGAGCTTGATAGGTCGGTTGCTGTAGAAACCTATGATACGGCTATTGAGCTTGAAGCGGCTTTTCCTGATAGGCAAATGACCTGGGTATTTGGCGCCGATTCAACCGAAACGATGGCAAGCTGGAAGCAGGGTGATTGGTTGCTTGAGAATTTGAATAAATTAGTGATCGAGCGTGAGGGGAGCCGAATTAACCCATTAGCTAAACGAGCGATCACGCTATCGGTAACAACGCCAAGTATAAGTTCAACAGAGGTGCGAAGGAGGCTTACCGTTGGAGAATCAGTTAAAGAGCTTGTAAGTGAAGGGGTTGGCGAACTACTGAGCCATTAAACGACGTGCTGTAGTGTAAGCGTTGTGCATCGCACTGAACCGCCGTTCTTCTTTAACTCATCGTTTTGGGTGGTAGTGATAGAGAGCCCACGTTCCCTGAGCGCTTGTTCAAGCACTGGTGCGCCGGCATTCATTACCACTGCACGGCCGGTGGATACCAAATTACAGGCGCTTACGCCGGTTGCTTCTTCGTAGGGCACCCAAATAATATCTGTTTGTGGCAGGCCGGTGATTTTCGCTAGGCTCTCTTCGGTAAAGGCCTCTTTACAAACCGCAATAACCCCGCGTTCAGTTTCGGTAGGCCACAGTATGGGCGCTATGGCGTAGTCGATATCGTAAAATTCACTATTTGGCAGGCCGGTAATGATGTTCATATTTGGCGAACCGTTTTCGTTGATGAGGCCAACGGTTTGTAGCCGCACTACATCGTACCCTAGTGTGTCTTCAATAAAATCATGGACTTCCGAACCGGGGCTGGTGCGAAAGCCTTGTCCAGCGAATAAATAGGATCCATAACGAAGGGCATCACCCTGGCCACTGAAGTACCATGCTTCATTAGGAAGGTGGAGTACTCGTTTACCCATAGTGCGGAGGACGGATGTGTAGTAGGGGGTCTCTGCCTCGCGACCTTTCGGGAGGCGAGCCATAAGCATAGTTTCTTCGTCGATACCAAGAAGTGCTTCATTAGCAACAAATACCCCATCTTGGCAGTAACGCGGTGGTTTTACAGAGTTGACCTTTACTCCTGCTTCTGTGAGTGCCTTCTTGATGATGTGATGCTGCTGTATTGCCCGATGAAGCCGAAATGGCTCGTTTGCATGCATATACGGATTGAGCTCAAGATCATTGCTCATATAGTCGGCACCACTCATTAGTACATGGCTATTAAATTGCGGGCGTTCGGCAGTTTCGGCAGACATAACTACGCCTAGTATACTACAAGTACATGTGCCGCTTCGAGCGCTCAGCTCGTACTTAAGAGAGGATAAAAGCGACGACATTAATAAGGATAATGCCGACGCCGATACTGATAGCTGTTATGCCACCCGCTAGCTGCAGATTCACACGTTTAAAGAGCCCTTTAATACTTTCGGCAAATTTCTCGAGTTTGTGTGGGTGACGCTGCGTAAGCACCATAAGTACCGCAAACGGGATAACAGAAACCACTAAAAATAGTACAGAAAAGAGGATAGTCATACCTAGAATGCCCGAAACCTCGTTGATAATATTGCTTGCCATAAAGGTCGCTATAATTCCCGATAGACTTGTAATTGAGCGTATGTACCCAATACCAAAAATAGTAGCAAGCCCAGCCTTTTCAAACGTGCTCTTTTTCAAACGCGGTTTACGTTTGTGATATAAGTACCATACACCGCCTATAACAAGTAACGTACCAATAAAAATATTGAAACTTTTACTTACAAAAAATGCATCAACGGTCGAGTTTATGAAAGAAATTAGTATTTGCGGCTGAAAGAACTGGAAGAGGAAAAGCAAGGTAACAAATGAAGCAATAACACCCACCATAAGAGCAAGGGCATATGGCTGGTAGCGCTTGGTCTTTGCTACACCAAGCTGTACGGCGTATAGAGTGGGGCTAAACCCGGCAATAAGTGCTAATACTACCGTTACGACAAGGGTACCAATAACCGCCCAAATTGCATCGAATAATTCAGTCACCATGTTTTTATGGTACACTACAAACAATGAAGACGCACCCGCTTACAAGTCGAAACTGGTTGTACGTTGCGCTGGCGGCAATTGTTATTGGTATTATTTACCTCATGCCATTCATGGGCGCAGTTGCACTAGCAGCCCTTACGGCATATATGTTTTTCGGCACGTATAAAAAAATGCACCGTCGCATGAAGGCGGGTCCAGCGGCAACGGTAACCTTTTTCATAGCAGTTGTCGTTGTTCTTATACCTATTATTTTTATATCGGCGTTTACTATCATGCAGCTTGCGCATCTGGCGTCACAGTTGACAGTGTTTTTAGGTGGAAACCTCTCTTCGCTGCCATCGTTTATTCAAAATGCTATTCACTCAATTAACGCCGCTGCTGCACCCCTTACGGGTACCGATGCAATTATTACCTCGCAGGGTGTACTAGAGTTCATTAAAACGGTTGTTCCAGCGCTTATTGGAGCGTTAACGAGTTTCGTTACGACATTTGTTGGCGGGTTGCCAATGGCGGGTATTCTGCTTATTATTTATATTTTCTTATTCTTTGAATTCTTGGTGTACGGTGAAAAGATCGTTAAGAGCACCATTGCACTGAGCCCTTTTGAGCCTGATGTTACTCGGCTTTATTTAGCACGCGTTGGGCTTATGGCAAAAGCTATGGTTAATGGGCAGTTGTTTATATCGTTTATTATTTCAACACTTACCGCGCTTCTTCTTACTTTCACGTTAGGCCTTGGTGACTACTTCTTCCTTATGGTGGTCGCCTTCACACTCCTTAATTTAATTCCATTGGGGTCGGGGATTGTCGTGTTCCCAATTATAGTTATTGCCATGCTAAGTGGGGCGCTTTGGATGGGGCTTCTTGCTATGGTGCTCTTTATTCTTATTAGTAATATCGATGCAATTATTCGTCCAAAAATTATTCCCCGCTCTATTACACTTACCCCAGGTCTTACCACCCTTTCGGTGTTCGCAGGTATTGGCTTATGGGGTATTTTAGGGGTGGTATACGGGCCAATTATTATGATTATTATTATCACTTCGGTACAAATGTACCTTGACTATTACAACGAACAACCAAAGTGGAAAAAAGCGGCCAATAAGGGCTAATCATACTTGACATACTTTTCATACCAGAGCATACTTATAGGGTATGCACGATAAACAACTCTATGGAACGGCAACAGTAGGCACTAAAGGCCAGGTGGTTATTCCTGTCGAGGCGCGCGAGGCATTAAGTATTGAACCCGGCGATAAGTTATACGTCATCGGGTCACCTTCAAAAGAGTTCCTCGGCTTTTTAAAGGAAGAGCAGCTTCGTCGCATGATATCGCACCTGACTGACAATATCGAGTCGTATCGTGATTTTCTAAACAAAACAACATAGAAAGGAACCTATGCATCATCACCTAAGCTTACGCCGTAAGCTCATTATCATGGTGTCCGTTATGGCGAGTCTTTTTTTGGTTGCTCTTGACCAAACGATTATCGCGACGGCACTTAATAAAATAGTCGAAGAGTTTAACTCGTTTAGCTCATTGAGTTGGGTAGTAACTGCGTATCTAATTACTACCACTATTACGGTGCCGATTGCCGGAAAGTTGTCGGATATATTTGGTCGACGGACAATCTTGCTTATTGGGGTGGCGATATTTGTTTTTGGGTCGCTTATGAGCGGTATAAGTGGCAACATAACAGAATTGATTATTTGGCGGGCGATACAGGGTATCGGTGGCGGTATTATCACTGCAAACGCTTTCACTATTGTGGGCGACTTGTTTGCGGCTCGCGAGAGGGGGCGTTGGCAGGGGCTCATTGGGGCGGTGTTTGGGCTTAGCTCGGTTGTCGGCCCCCTCCTTGGAGGCTGGCTTGCCGACGGGGCGACATTCTTCGGCGTTACTACAGACTGGCGTTGGACATTTTTCATTAATGTCCCTATAGGAATTGTGGCGTTTATTCTAATAGCCATTTATAGTCCACAGTTAAAGCATGCTTCAAAAGCAGTTGTCGATTATGTGGGGGCGGCGTTTCTTTCTATAGCCCTCGCAACACTTATCTTAGCGGTTGATAACACAGAGAGTATCTTTAGCGGAGTGCTCGACGCAACCGGGATGAGCCTTGCCGGCCTGCGGGTGGGTATGTTTAGCATTGTTGCCCTATCTATTGCCGGGTTTATATACGCAGAGTACAAAGCCAAGGATCCTATCTTACCACTTCGCTTCTTTAAGAACCGTAATTACGTCATCATCATTACTATTGCGGCACTCTTTGGTGCGGCGTTCATGGGGTCAATTTTATACCTGACACAGTTTAACCAGCAGGTGTTTGGTGCTTCACCGACCGAGTCGGGACTCATGCTTCTTCCAATGGTAGCGGGTATTATGCTTACAAGTATTGTTTCTGGTCAGATTATTTCGAAAACGGGACGATATAAGATTTTCATGCAGGTAGGCTTTATAGTGGCAACTATAATGATGGCGCTCATGGCTACCCTTACTCCAGAGAGTTCGTATACCTACGAGGCGACAATTATGGTACTACTGGGTATGGGTATGGGTGTGGCGATGCCGGTATTAACCCTGGCGGTACAAAGCGAGTTTGAACAAAAAGACCTCGGTGTAGCAACAAGCTCTAACCAGCTTTTCAGAAGCCTAGGGTCGACCGTAGGCACGGCTGTATTTGGGGCAATGCTTACGGCGGGGGTTCTTACCCAGGTGCCGGCTATGAAGGAGACCGCCTATATACAGTCGTTGCAGCAGAACGCGCAGGTAGCACGCATAGGTGATCTTAACGATCCCAACACACTCCTTACTCTTAATATGCCTGATGTGAAAGAGGGTATAACGAGCGGTGCGGCCGAGGCTATAGCAGGGTTGCCGCAGGCCGCGCAGGAGCAAGTTAAAAGCCAATTTACTGAAAATCAGGACGAGTTTACCACTATTGTAACGCATGCCTTTTCTGAAAGCCTAAGAACTATCTTTATCGTGGCGGCTTCTTTGACGGGCGCGGCTACGGTGCTGGTGTTTATGCTAAAAGAGCGACGACTGCGAGCCGCTTCGTCGGCGGTGACGCCAGGGCAAGCAGAGTAGTTCTAGCTGTTGATAAAATTACACTATAATATGCACGCAGTCACTTGCGTGCATAACTGTTTTTGCGGTACTATAAAACCACGAGCGTCATATAGGCGTATTCTTGACTAATGCAACACAGCTTGCTATTATAAGCGATGTGTCCTGAGCCAAAACTAAATAAATAAAGGTCGGAGTGCTTGGGGCTGTACATAGTACAAGGAGTGTATAATCACATGCCAATAGCCATCGAATTTGTGCCATCACGGCGCAAAAAGATAGCAGTGGATGTGGTGCCCGCCGAATGGCGAATTTTTATCGCTCACTAATCCCCTTAGTGTGCGAACATCTTAAAAAAGTCTATCAAACAAAAAAACACCCCAAGGCACCGGGGTGTTTTTACTTTTTCTCGCTGCCTAGTTTTCCGCAGCAATAAGCGCGTCTAGCATCTCTTTAATGTCCGTAAGGTCACCTTGCACAATACCACTTGATACAGTGTCGTCAAGCTTCTCGCCATTTAAGTAGAAGGTTGGGGTTGCGCTTACGCCAGCTTCTTTGCCTATAGCCATGTCAAAGCTTATTTTTTGATTAACGTTTGCGCTCGAAAGATCGCTGTTAAATTGGTCCATATCAAGACCGAGTGCCTCAGCGTATTTTTGGAACTGGCCTGTGCGTTCGGTGGCACTAAGGCTACTCCATTCGTTTTGCAAGTCGTACAGGTTGTTGTGCATTTCCCAGTACTTGCCCTGAAGGCCTGCAGATTCAGCTACTGCCGCAGCGGTCTTGGCGTTAGGGTGGATAGAGGTAAGAGGGAAGTTACGGAATATAAGCGTAACCGAGTCGCCATATTCTTCCATAAGGCCAAGAACATTAGGGTTGGCAGCTGCACAGCTTGGGCATTGGAAGTCGCCATATTCAATAAGAAGTATCTTGTTGTCCGACGAACCTTTAGTGTGGTCGGCTATATCACCGTTTTGAGTACTTGCAGTGATAACGCTGTTGTTCTCTATACCCGAAACGTCTATTGAAGGGTTAGAGATGCGCGCCCAGGCTACTAAGCCGCCAAGTAGTACTACAACTACGACAATAAAAATAATCCAACCAGTTTTGTTCATGATTCCTCCAACATTACTATCCCTAGTATAGCATGTATTCGTGTGGTGTGGATATGTGCATGTGCGCTACAATAAGGGAAGCATGAGCGTCGTTCTGATTATTGTTACAGTACTGTGTTTCGTTCTCCTTCTGCTGGTTGCTGGAATGCGTCCGCA
>MDSZ01253580.1_pt1 | contig 10751 bp, 12 predicted proteins | sample 811201 | NCBI WGS metagenome assembly MDSZ01 (sample SAMN05326647, study PRJNA326480) | marine metagenome | isolation source: seawater | place: Indian Ocean: North | collected 2010
CATCGCGACGAAACGTTGTTACTGGGTTTGTCGCCCCCGCGTAGTCCATATTCCAGACCACACCGCTATAGCTGCTCACGCCGAGCAAGCTAACCGTTTCATCAGCACCGGACATTTGCGCGTAGGTGGTGTCACCGAAGTCGCCATACGTCTCGCTCGTTAGACCGCTATAGTTGACAGAACTATCGGCAGGCCGAGGTCCGACCGCGATGTGTTTCAAAATTCCGTTCCCGTTTAGCTCTGCGACGACTTGCGTGAACGCATAGTTGTGAATTGAGTTGGCAATAAAGAAGAGGTTGCCGTCGCCGCTCGAATAACTCCGACAAAGAAACACGACTTCGTTGCGTTTGGGGTAATAAGCAGCGACCGGTTTGAAATTTAGATTGAGAGTGTCGTACAGGTAGCGCGTGTTTTTTTGATCACTGATGGATTGCTTAGAGAAGCCGTCATGCACATAGATGTCGCGATAGCCGAAAACAACAGCACCATCGCTGGTGATCGCATGGCTTAGCGGGCCTACGCACCCATCATCTTCGAAAACTTTTTTAAATTCGAAGACGTATGCACCGCCAACAAAGTCTGCTTTCCACGTCCGACGCTCAAAATAGATCATGAGAGAGTCTCGAACCGGTTGCAACGCAGTCAAATTACCGCCTGGCTCAGCCAGCAACGTTTCACCGGCCAGCAACGTTGGATCGGTGTGATCCCAATAAGTTTGCGTGTCACCGTCGGCAAATGGGTGGCTCCACTTCACCATTCGTGATTCTTCACCGCTACCACCTGACTTGCTGATGCCAACTGCAACCAGAATATTTTTATAAACACTGAGGACGTTGCACTTGTACGTCGTTGGCCAGCCAGGAAGGTCGACCATTTGGGATAAGGCAGCAGATGTCCAGTGCGGGTTATCGACAGCACTGTTGTTCGTAATGATAAAATAGCTGCCGAGCTGTACGGCCTGCCACTCGGTCGCAGTCGTAGACATCGATACCGGTGGACTCACATCAGTTTTACTGCCAGTTAAATCGACAAACTCGACCTTGATGGTGTCTGGCGATCCTGTGACTTTCGAGACGACAATCCAGCCATCACCGGAACTTCTCGTGAACGGGTGACAAAACAAGAATGTTTCGTTCGCCACATCGTCGAGAAAAACAGATGCATTTGAAAAACTCGACAACGACTGGTCTTGAATCCTGATTGATCGAGCGCTTCGAACGCCTTGCGTTGGAATGTCGCTGTTCGCAATATCTTTTATTTCGCCGGCAAGCCCGATCTGACGTAGTGCTATCGTTTTGTTCATTTGAAGCAAATCCACATTAGATTGGCAGCAGTCAGATAATCAGTTTTTGAGATCGTGAAGCCATCCGCATCGAAACTGCTCAGCGTCCCGCTTGCTTGTGTCGTAATACCATTCCAGGCGTAATACAGGGCAGATGTGTACTGGTTAGAACTGTCTCTGCCAGAACTGCCCGCGGCCAACGTGCCAAGGCATTGGCCTGCCGGATAATCAGCGCTTGCCGCACCGATGCTCACATTCATATAGTTCGTCGTCACGACGTTGGCCACGACCACGATGACTGACGGCTGAAATCCAACGCCCGTCACAGCATGAGTTCCCGCGCTTGCAGTTGTTTGCAGTAAACCGATTTCTGGAGATGTCAGAGTCGGCAATGTCACGCCCTCGAGCGCCGTGATTCTCGCGTCAAAACCATTCATCTGCGTTTGAGTCAAATTCATCGCAGCATCGAATCCGTTCGGAAACGTTTGCGTGATGGCCTTCTTGATTGAGCGCAAGTGATCGTCAGCCTGGCTCGTAGGATCGCCAACGACGGGGTTTGACGAATCAAGATCGTAGATAAAATTTGCAGGATCAAGACTCATTGAATTGCCATCCAAGTGATATCGATGTCCCAAAGCCCGAGGGACTCGTTTAGTGTAAAACCGTCACTGTCAAAACTGACTAGCGTGACTCGTGCAGCAGAAGTTTCGTTTGCGCCATACATATCGAGAAGGTAAGACGACGATTGATAAGTTCGATCAGCCGTCGGATGCCAAGCATCTGTCGTGCCGGATAACGTGTAGGTGTTCGTGCCGTCGGCGAATCCAATCGAATAGTTCGCTGAAACAATTCCAGCCACGGTGTCGTCGCCAGTCGACATGGCAATTAATTTTGTCGGCTGATAGCCAACGCCTGTCACACTGTAATTGCCTGAACTCGTATTGATCGAAAGACGTCCGGTTTTGACTTTTATTTGAGGGAAGTTCAGCATCGATGCTTCCAAAGTCGCGATGCGAGACTCCATTAAATTAATTTTTGTCGGGCCGACTGTGACCGCCCCCGTCACACCAGAAAAGGTCTGCCGCAATGCTTTCTTGATGTGACGAACATGTGAAGCAGCGTCCGCAAAGCGGTCGTTGTATGAAGGATCGTTTGCGTTCAGCCCCTGAACGTATTCGGCGTTATTTAAACCCATTATGGAAATGCCACCCACATCATGACCGGCTCCTCGCCGCCTGACGCTTGTAAATTTATCGTGATGTCGAATCCATCGCTGTTAACTGCTCCGATTGACAGCGAGGACAGCGACTGACCGCTAGAGGCGTACATGAAGGTCGCGAAACTCACAAAGTTGGCACTGTTCGCGAACGTGCCTAGATCAGTCGAAAGGCTGGCAACATAACCGCTGGTGTGATCCTCGTTCCAAGCGCTAAACGATATACCGCCACGGCTGTTTGTGGTTTTTGCTGTTGACCAAGCCCATATCGTTTTTGGCTGAAAACCTAGTCCGGTCACACTAATCGTGTCATTCGATGCATAGCCGGTTGTGTCTGTAACGCCAAGTTTTGGCGTGATTTGCGAGAACGTCAGCCCTTCCAGCGTTGTCAGTCTGGAGTCCCACGAGTCGATCTGGGTGCTCGTCGCGTTTATCGCCTCATCAAACTCATCGCCAGTTGATCCGGCAAATGTTGCGAGAACAAATGTCTTTATCAGTCGCAGATGATCATCTAGCTCATTTGCTGGATCGGTATCAGCGGGTAGCGCGACGTTAAAGTCTGAGATGTACGTTCCCGTCTCAACGGTCATGGTAAACAGCCTGAACTTGAATTGGCGAACCGGAGTAAAGTTCGTCGCTTGTGTTTTCGACGATCATCGTCAACGTATCCATGTAATATTTTTCCCACGTTGGGATACGCTCATCCTCGTTAAGATATGGCGCTGCCATCATGAGAGAACCGAAGACGTAGAGATCGGGATGCGTCGTCATGACAGAGTTGGTCGCCGTGTCGCTCGTCACGTCGCTAGAAACATCCGCGTAGTAATATAAATCGATGTCGTAGGTCGCATCTGGCGCTGGATGAAACACAAACGCATTATTGATTCGGCAAAACACTTTTGGCTCGCCCCCTGCGCTTTCGTTCTTCAAGCGCAACCGAAGCTCGGATTCTGATACCGCGTCAAGCGGCAGATCGTTGACAAGCATGTACTTTAACGACCGGTAATCGCTTGGCACGGTGTACGAGTTTGTGACCAGTGATCCACTGCTCACGGCCTCATTTTCTCGACACTTCAGAACTCTGAATATCCTCGCCTGTGCCATATCAATAAAATTGGGCACTTGTGACGCCAGGTCTGTCCGATCATAGAGGTAGGACGTTATCTCAGTTTTTAGCGTACCGATGTCAGATACTATCGCCATCTGCCGTTACCTTTTTTCGCTCTGGCAAATGCGTTTTAGCACCGCCAGGGATTAAAATTTGTGAAGACTTTTTCTTTTCAGGTCGCAGCTTGCTCATCTCAGAATGAAGCCACTGCATGTGCTTCGTCTTCAATTCTGGCGTCGTCGCGAACTCGTGATGTGTATGTCCCGTCATCTTGCACCAGTGAGCCAGTAAGACAGGCGTTGTCGATCCGGCGTAATGCCAGCCATTTCGATTTCCAGCTTTGGGTGCAGTGTTCACCATCTGACTGAGATGCTTGATGTGCTCAATCACTGGACCTAAATTTTGGTGCTCGCCGCGATAGTTTTGGCCGTCTTCAGAGGCAAAAGTACGAAAGCTATCTCCCGCCATTCTTGTTAAACGTTTTTCAGCCATGCTGTCTCCAAAAAAAGAGGGGGAGAAAGGCAAAGAGGCAAAAGCCCCTCTCCCCCCAAGCCCTGCATAAGCAGAGCGGGAGTAGGTGATTTAAGTCAATCCACTCGGGATTTCATCTACCATGCCGTGCGCCTTGCTGTTCAACACAGCAAACGTTGACTCCCGAAGAATCTGACGTGAATCAGAGTCACCGGACTTGGCCAGCGGCCAGTCAGCCGTCGTCCTGAGAACAGGCGTAGCAAGATAGTTGAAATCGAGAAGCAAGAAGCACTCGTTTGTGCTGTCCATGTTTCTGTCGAGGATGACGTCCAACTGTCCGAAGTTGCTCACATAGAGATCAATCACGTTAACGAACTGACGTTCGTTTCTGATGTCTCGACTTCTACCAGACTGATAGGCGAAAGCCGGTATGTAATTTGAGCTTGTTGGTGAAGTCACCAAATAGCTTGGATTACCGCCTGCGTTGTAAGTCGCTTGGTGCGCGTCTAAGAGACAGTCTTCCAAAGCGGTTACAGTCGTTATGTCTGTACCATTGGAAGCTCGTGTGTCTGTCGCAAACTTGATGACAGAACTGTCAAGCTGACCATGCAGCGATGCCATCTTTCTGGCCGTAGATGCATTACCAGCAGTAGCTGTTTGTCGCGTACCGCCTGGGGCACCGACAACGGCTAATTCCTCATCGTTTGCGAGCTCGCCGTACCGCAATTCAAGCTGGTACGCCATTTCTGAATCTCGACCGTACTTCTCGACCTCTTCCAACGTGCCGGATATTTCGGCTCGCTTAGTCATGATCTGACAGTAGTTGTTCTTCTCAACTACCGCGCTTGAAGAATCGGCGGGTGCTGCTGCACCTTCAACGGCGGCGTTTGCTGCCGCTGCTGCGAGTACGTCTTCAGTCCACTCGTGAAGTTTGCCTCGTGCGCGAATAGTTCGCGACATGGAGCAAACAGGGTTGTCGACAGGCGAGATGATATAAATCTCATCCTGAACGTCTTCAGCTTGTCGAAGCTGTGTGTATGTTTCAAAAACTGCCATTTGGATAAATCTCCGTTAACGGCCCTCACTCTCCCGCTTAAGCTTCTCCATGAAATAATTTCGTGCAGACCCGCGCACATTAGGATTGTCAATCATCTCCTGACGAGCCGAACGGAATTTCCCATCTGAGCTACGACCTTGCTGAGCTTTGTTTCGCCCGCTGGCCGGCGGTTGTTGTGAGGACTCTCGTTTAATATTTTGAACACGAGAATTGGCGTTTTCGGTTGACCATCGATAGTGCAAAGCAGACATCACTTTATGGTCTGTAATGTCCATAAATTCTTGCTCTGTCCAACCCAGCTTATCTATCGAGAATTGAGCAACGCTTTGATAGGTATCTTGGCCCCAGTTAGGAATAGTCGTTGCTAAAATATCCGAAGATACTTCAATTTCGTGCTCCCTAACTTTTGTTTGCTGAGCCTTATGCCTTTCCACAATATCATTATGGAATCGCTGCATTTGATCACGGTCATTAATCGCCTTCTGGTACTTTTGCACTTCTAGCTGGTACTGGCGCGGGTCCATCGTTCTTTGAAGATGATTCCAATCTGTTCCTGCCCAGAACTGAACTTGTTGTTCAGCCGCAGACAAATAAGACTGAGATATACCCTCATTTAACTGGATGTCATCGCGCAATTGGCGATTTTTGTTCGCTAATTCTTGCGTTTTCTGTGTGTAGTCGGTTTGCATCTTTTGACGCAAATCCTCGGCCTCGTGATACTTGGCCTCCCAGCTACCTGGTTCTGGGACCGGAGGTTCATCCACTCCATCATCGGTCTGATCGTCGGTTGGTTGCTCATCAAGCGACTCCGAATAATCATCCTCGAGTTCAGGTTGGTGGGCGTCGTCGATCTCCGATTGACGTCCGACTTCTGGTTGGCTGTTTTGCACAGGAGGAGCATCTAAGCCCTTTTCCTTATTCAATTCAGCCGCTTTCCTATCACGGAAAGTTTCTCTCACGTTTTCAGACTCCCCCATTGGGAGGTTGGTCTGAGTAGCTTGTTCTGACATATTTTTCTCTCTACGTTACGTCATTCAAATTGCTGATTAATTTCTTCGCTTTTTATTTCTTCGAGATTTAGGGCTTGACTGGCCTGGACCATTCTCGCCAACTCGTGCTGCACGTCGCTCAACGCCATCATCTTGAAATAGAGAGACTCTCTCTTCTTCTCCTCGTGTGGTGCTGTCGCCGCCCATTGATCTTTCAGTGATCCTATCGTCGACCGGTACGCCAGGTTGTATGTCGGCGAGTTCAGTAACGCTGCCGCTTCCTCCCCCTGCGCCAGGAGTTCCTGGCTGCTCAGTTGGGGCTGAGCGAAGTGAAGCGAGATGCTGTCTCGCTTTGGCTTTTCTTTTGTTGTTCCTGGCTTCTGGGTCATTGGCTTCTAGTCTCTGCAATTTCCTTCGAATGTGGGGTGTTGTCACTGTCGAGCTATGCGGTTTTCGGTATGTCATATTTGAACTCCGCGCTTTTGGTCACGCTCCATCTGGATTTCAGCGATGTCGACTTGAGCATCGTGCGTAAATTTACGCCGAGCTAGATCGTTGTCCTCCCGCATGTTGGTCGCTTTGTTTTGCTGCTCTTGATTCTTGATATTTGCCAGGAACCAATCACGCTGATCTTTCGATCCCTCGATTTGGTGATCATGCTGCTGCTCACGCATTGCCAACGATAGCCTCGCTTGTTCCTGTTCGAGCATCTGTCGCTGCTGCGCGGACAATGCTTCTTGCTGCTGCATCGTCATCATTTGCTGCTGCTGTACCCTCTGCATGTACTCTGGAGAATTTGGTGCCAACAAGTAAGACGACAGATCGCCGATACCAAGATGGTCTGCGATGTCCTTTAACATTGAATGCTTTTGAGGATAATCGAACGCCAGCATTAGCCCGGGATCGGCAGACAGCATCTGATAAAACTGCATCAACGTCTGCGCGTGTTTACGGCCCTGATCAGGGGTCAGCGCAACGGAAACTTCCATCTCTACATCATCGTCTGGCCATGAAGCAGGCATCACTATTTCGAATTTCCCAGCGACTTCCTCAATGTAGGTTTTACTATCGTTGCGACGGCCTAATTTGTAGATGTATTGGCACATCGGAATCATGAACGTTTCTGCAAAGTCTCTCGCCGCTCTCATGACTCTCATTTGAGAGGCGTTTGTCAGGCGCTCAATCATGTCGGCAGCGTTTTGGTAACGAACCGCATCGTTGTTCATGCCTTTACTCAAACGCGACACGCCCGAACGTTCCTCTTTGTCTTGATCGAGCATCTCAATCACGGAGAGGGATAGAGGAGACAATTCGGGGGTCGCAAGTGGGGTAACGGAGCCGGCTTGACGTGTCCAAACGACCCCTCCGATAGAGTTATCTAAAAGCTCACGAGGATTGCGAACAGCGCCCTGTACGGCCTCGTAACGAGAGGTGTTCCTAGCTTGCTGGTTATCAATAATTAAGCGCTTAAGCGTGCTGAGCGTCTTCTGCGTGTGACTAACCAGGTCCGCATCACTCAGGCCATGCTCGGCATGAGAAATCTTAAATTCGGTCCATTCAAAACACGGTATCTCAGGAACTGGATAGATCGCTTGAGTGCCATCCGCATAGCGAAGAATTTCACCGTGGCACCAGCAAACGTAGTATAGCTGCATCCCTTCGACTGGTTCGTCAACGTCTGAAAAATCAGCGAGGTCGAGCCACGTCCAGGTGTGATAAATCGTCACTTCTTCCTGTTCGTCTACGCGGTTGTGCTGTCGTTTGCGTGTCCACGAGTTATCGTGTGCTTTTCTTGACGAATCTTCCTCGCTGGATCGAAAGCGATAATCCGCTTTGAGCATTGCAACCTGGTCAGGATCGTAACCTTCTCGAATCAACTCGCCCCGCGTTATCTCTCGATCATACGCATAGTATTGGCAATCTCGGATATAAGTCGCGCTGGGATCGCGGTAGACACGCTCTGGCTGAATTAGCCTTATGTCAACACGACTCTTATCGATTGTGAACGTAGCAACACCGCTAAACGTCGCTGCACCGCCCATTGGCATTTCATCAGGAAGCAATTGGTTGGTATCCGCGTCAACAATGTTTGTCTGTTGAGATAGCGTGTAGTCAATCTGCTCGCGGGTTGCGTTAGCAAACTCAATTTCGCCCTGCTCTACTTCATCTTTCCAATGGACACAGACGTTCATTCGCTTAGCGATGAAAGCATCATGCCAACCGTCTCGCATTAGCTCAAAAGCATGGTTAAGTTTTAACTGCCGATTAACATAGGCGGTGCGCTTTTCAGCTTCCAGCTTGTCGTTCTGACGAAACGGTTTAAAACGAACAATCGGACGTCCACTGAAAAACGTTTCAGAGAAAAATGCTTTCTTCGCTTCAACTGAGTCTAAAACGTCAGGTGAAATATAATGTGAGCGACCCTTGATCTCATTGCCAAGAGGTTCAAGTGAATAATACTCGTGATTGCGCTGACGCTGATTGCCAACGCCCTCATTTTGATTCTCACTTTCCTGAACTTGGTGCTCAAGAATTTTGACTAAGGAATCGCTCATTTACGTTTACTCGTCGTCTGCCGACTCTTCGACAGCCTCTTCAATAGGTGCAGGCTCTTCGACAACAACCGGCTCTTCGACAGCAGTTGGATCGGCATCAATACCGAATTGTGCAAAGACACCAATCACAGAATTTCGACGATTGCCGGCAGCTTCCAGCACTGCCTCGATCAACCCTTCCGGTAAACCGCTCATACAGAACTCCTTCGTCCTTTTCGATATTGAGTGGAGCGCTTGTCTTCACGCGCCACCGTGAATGCTTTCGTATCCTGAAACTTGCGACGTGAACCTGGCTTGCTAAGACTGTTGCCTGCCGTCATGTCGCTACCCATTTGATTTCTTCGACCGCCAACCTTGGTTGACTTGTCACATTTATTTGCCATATCGATCCTCAATTTGATGGAAACACATAATTTTTTCTCGACTTCTGTTCATTAACTGCTCGGTGGTGTCGGCCAATCGTCATCTTCGTCACCAACCGGCCCCGGCGTCCGCAAGTTAGGCCAGCGCTCATGTGCCGTGATGTCTCTGAGTTCTTGCCGGTAGGTTGCCCAATCAGAAGCCAGGGTCGCGCTTGTCTCTGTTGCCTTGATCACCATCCAATCTGTTTCGGCGAGCAAATCATCACGTTTTTTCCGATTTATCGTGGCTGTTTCTGCATCCTGGGCAGCGACGAGCGCCGCCTGCTCATCTGACGTCAGGTCAACAACACGACATGTGTAAACAACGTTAGACTCAATAAACGGATCGACCTTCTCTATTTTTTGCGTGGCGGGATCATAAGGAAGACCGAAAGTGACAGGCATCGCGCTGTTTTCCGTATACCACGCCTCATTCGGCCCCTCTTTCGGGAAACTGGTGTTTGGAAACAGCTCTTTCAGAAACCCAATTTCATCGATGGTGTTATCTGCGTTAATTTTGGCGACTTGCATATTCATTCTCAGCTATTCGGGAAAGCATCTGCCGGCGGCGTGAAATCAGAGGTGTAGACGGCCTCCGCAGTAATTCTTAACTCATCAAGATAACCGGAATAATCGGTATTTGACGTTCCTCGCCCAACTTTCAAACCGTTCGTATGGTGATCGGTAAAATCCGTGCTCAAGGTTAAAGCCCCAGACGTGCTTTCCGTTCCATCAAGATAGGCTCTCACCTCTGAACCACTTCTAACGATTGCGACGTGATACCAGGTGCTGGTCGACATGGTTGGGACTGTCCAAGACTTATTAGTCATGCCCGTGGTGCCATTCGTGAAATGAGCCAGACCTAAAGCAGTAGTTCCTTCAGTCCTGATGATCCAGTTATTGATCGCACCACTTGAGTAGTAGTTGGCGCTCGAAAGAATTGCGCCCCACGTTGGAAACGTTGAACGGAACATCCAAAATTCAATCGTGAAATCTTGCAATATCGGAACATGTTTTATGTTGAGATCAGCCGAAGAAAACCAAGCAGACGTAGCACCGAATTTCTTTTGCGCTGTTAGAACTTGTGCGCTGCCGTTCACCAAGGTGTCGTTTTGACCGGTCGAGTCAATAAGATTGCATTCGAAATTCATGATGAGTTTGGTGTCGGCATTGCCACCTGTGTCCGCTGAATTGCCAACCAAACCAGTTGGGATCGTGATCGATGTTGGCGCAGAGCCGTTCACCATGTGCTCGCAATAATTGGAGATTAACCGGAAGTTGGCGATCTTCCCGTTGTAGTGATACGCGGGATAATCGCTGTAGAACCGCCCCATGATGAATTGACCTGGAGAGCCGCCCGTGTTTGTTGCAGAATCCAACGTCCTAACGCCATTCAGCCATGCCGCCGTTCTCGTGTTAGGCGTTTGTTGACGACAGATCGCAACGTGGTTCCAGGCGTTTTGCTGTGGGGTGCCAATAGCAGTGTCGTAATAGGAATATCCGGTACTTCGCCCCAGGTAGAGGACGCCACCATTCATGTGAACGTTGTAAGCGATCTGCGTCTGATAATAAGGAGTGCTCGTATTGCCGATGATCGCTGAATAACTGCCCCCATCTCGCGGATAGAACCAAAAATCTATGGTCCAATTGGGATTAACGGCTATGGCAGATG
>MDSZ01150377.1_pt1 | contig 10750 bp, 7 predicted proteins | sample 811201 | NCBI WGS metagenome assembly MDSZ01 (sample SAMN05326647, study PRJNA326480) | marine metagenome | isolation source: seawater | place: Indian Ocean: North | collected 2010
AATTCAGCAAGATCGCCATGGAGATGAAATTATGACTGAAATAAAGAAAGTAATCGTTAACGGTGTCGAATACGAAGTTTCAGTCGACATTTCCGAGGATGGGAAATGGCACGCTACAGTCGAGGGGACAACTTTTGAAGTGGAACTACCAGATTCTGGCCCTGTAGTGAAAAAGAAAAGAGCGGGCGGTGGCAAGAAAAAGAAATCTGGTACAGTTTCTGCAAATATTCCCGGCAAGATTGTTACCATAGAAGTTGAAGTTGGCCAAGAAGTCGAAGAAGGTCAAGTCATATTAATTCTTGAAGCAATGAAAATGCAAAATGAGATTCAAGCCCCAGTATCTGGGACCGTTACTTCAGTAAATTGTGATGAAGGCCAATCGATTGAAGCGAATGTTCCACTTGTAGTCATTGAACCAAAAGAAGAATGAGTTTTTTTGACTTCAAATATACGACCATTAAAGTGCTGATACTGTTAGCGTGTAATATGTCGGCTGAGACAGTATGTGACTTCCCTGGCTGTGGAGGAGTCGGAGAAATTGTCTCACGCTTGTCTCCCGAGGGCTACTTGGTTGCTACTGGGAAGAAAGCATATTCATTTAGAGAGGCTTATCGAAGGTTCCACTATTGTCAAAATTGTCATGACCAGTTAATGGGCGGAGTTTGGTCTCGAGTTAGAAAACCTGATGACAAAAAAGATGGCCATGTCGCCCCTACTGCGATTTAAAAATCACAGAGAGTATCATAAACTAATACTCACTGGGTACAGTATGCAAGAAAATTTTCTTGACCGTAAGTTTGCAAAAATCAAAGCTTCAGCAATATGCTTGCTTTTCGTAATAACTTCAATTTCTGCATGCATAGGTGGAGTTCAAGCGGCAGGTGCTAATCAAAACGACTTTTATCAGTGGTGGGGCACTGGAAATGGAGATTTACCAGATGATAACAACTCAGCGCAATCTAGTTACCCTACATTTGCAATTCAAAATATGGCGCCATATTATTCTGGAATACTGACTGCCGAACTTGATGTCAATGATGATGAGGATTGGTTTTCATTTGTTGTTGCTAGCACATACAACCAATCAACTGGAAATTATGATGCTAGTGAATACTTAGACATCCAAATTTCGTACAGTAACACCTACACATCACCAACAAACGGAACTGTTTACAATAATGATTTCATGATAAATGTATATGACTGGAACATGGCATTTATTAACTCTTCAACCAATAATAACCCTAGTTTTGTAAGTACTTTAGGAACGATAGTAACTACTGGCAACTGCTGTGGTTATTATGTACAAGTAATAAGAAACTCTGGATTTGGTAGTTATGATACTGAATATTGGCTGAATAATGTAGCATCAAGTGGCTCAGGAACTAGTAATCAAAATGACATAGGCCAGGCTAATTATGATCTGCCAAATTCTATTACTGCTCTGCAGGCTGACCCCAACTTCCCTCTATATCTTAATGGGGCTGCTCCACTTTATTCTGGCGTAGATTATGCTGAACTTGACCTAAACGGAGATGATGATGACTGGTTGTCTGTTACTCTTGATGCTAATGAGGGATTTGCCTTCCAAATAACCTATCCAACAACTTCAACTAATGGTACAACATCATACTTTAACGATTTTGAATTGTATATTTTTGATGCTAATATGAATTTGATTGATGAGTCAATTGCAAATAATCCGGAATATGTCACAACAAACAACTCAATGACTGGAACCGGTCATGGAGGAACTATTTACATCCACATTTATCGCTATGATGGCTTTGGTACTTATGACTTAGAACTCTGGACATGGAGCACTACATCAACTGGCGGTGGTAATGGCAGTGGTGGACAACCTGTGCCAAACCCTTGTAATAGTGGCGGAGTCATTGGTTCTGGCAATGTAGTGTCGGATATTTTGGAACAAAACAACAATGTCGCTACAGCATCTGATGCGTCAATACTTCCAATATATTGCACAGGATTAAGTTTTGATACATCAACTGATGAAGATTACTTTGAAATTCAAACTATCGCTGGTGTGACTTATTATGTCAATATTTCATTCTTACACAGCAACGGAGACATCGACATGGAATGGGAAGACAGTAACGGCGCTTCACTCGACGGCTCCTATGGCGTGAGCAATACCGAACAAATGACTTACATGGCAACATCTAACACATTTACCTATGTCCGAATATATACTCTAGGATTTAGCGGCAGCAATTATGACCTAGAGATTACCACTGATAACCCCGGAGGAGGTCAAACTTTCCAAGAAATTGATGTTGTAATGAATAACTTAACCAATGTTACACTAGAGATGTCAGGACTAATTGTTGGCGACACATATTCTTATGACTATGTCCAATCTTTTGAGAATGGCATCAATGAAACTACCAGCAATCAAACAACACAAGGACCTTACTCATTTGTTGCAACTTCTTCGACTGAAACAGTAAACTACACCATCACAGAAGGTAGCATAGAAGGTTCATATTCAGTTATTGCAAACCTCTATGATGGGCAATCTACAGCCCTTGCATCAGGTGAAGATTTCATTTATCTTGAAAGATTAGTAGTTGAAACTACATCATCAACCACTGGAGAGATATTTGCTAGTAATATGACATCTGGAGACCAGTATACAATATATTGGTTCACCCTAGATCTCGACATGTTCGTGGATTTAGTTATAGCAGGACAAACTCTTAATGATGCTTTTAATTCATCACTAGTTGATGAAAATTTCACTAACTTTACGGCTACATCAAACACCGATTCATGGCAAGTAAATTGGTCAAACCCTACTACTGCAAATAATCATACTTTCTATGCAGGCATATCTCAACTAGGGACACAAACAGATTTATTCTCTGGCGAAGGTTACTTGGGCGCACATGAAGATGAATTCATCCCTCAATTACCTTCAGCTGTAATTACCAACTATTCTTTTAGTGTGACTTCAGCCAATAATGATTATACTTCAGAAGGACTTGACTTAGTTGTTGGTCAAACGTATTATCAACAGTTTAGAGTTGAGGACCCAGGCGGTGCTGATATTGATTATTCAACTATAAACTCCTATACAGCTACTTCGCAAAATACCTCATTTGGTACATTCTATTACACTACACCATCTGCTTCAGGACAATATTGCTTATATTCTGAATTATATGACGCAAATATGATACAATTAGTTGGAGATTATGTTTGTCTACAATATATCTTTGATGATGATAATGATGGTGTAGCCAACGAATATGACCTATGTCCAAATACCCAGGTTTCAAGCATGGTTGATACTAATGGATGTGCACTTGAGCAGAAGGATTCTGACAGTGATGGCTACAATGATTCTGTTGATGATTTCCCGTATGATGATACACAATGGCTAGATACAGATGGAGATGGGTTTGGTGACAACCCTACCGGCAATAATCCAGATTCATTCCCTACCGACAATACTCAATGGAGTGACATAGATGGTGATGGCTATGGCGATAATGCAGCAGGTAATTCACCTGATCAGTTCCCATACGACCCAACTCAATGGTATGATTCAGATGGTGATGGTTACGGAGATAATGCAAGCGGTAACAATCCAGATTTGTGGCCAAATGACTCAACCCAATGGACCGACTCAGATGGTGATGGCTATGGAGATAATCCAGCCGGAACGGCAGGAGATGCATTCCCATTCGATTCAACCCAATGGACAGATGCTGACGGTGACGGATTTGGTGATAATCCAGCACCGGCAAATAATCCAGACGCATTCCCTAATGATGGAACTCAGTGGGAGGATGCAGACGGTGATGGTTATGGCGATAACCAAGGTGGTTCCAATGCTGATAGATTTGTTAATGACCCTACTCAATGGTTTGATTCTGATAATGATGGCTATGGCGATAATCCAGCACCAGCAAATAATCCAGACGCATTCCCTAATGACGGCACTCAATGGATAGATACTGACCAAGATGGTTATGGAGATAACCAAAATGGCAATAATCCAGATAAATTTCCTACTGATAGCACTCAATGGCAGGATTCAGATTATGATGGCTTAGGTGACAATGCTAATGGCAATAATCCAGACTTATGTCCGGGTACACCATTTGGAGAAACTGTTGATAGTAATGGATGCTCAACATCTCAGACCGATGAAGACCAAGACATGATTCCTGACAATCAAGATGCATGCCCAAATACGCCTGCAGGTGAATTTGTTGACTCTAATGGTTGTTCTGCGACTCAACTTGATGATGATAATGATGGAGTAGTTAACCAGTACGACTTGTGTCCTGCAACACCACTTGGTAGTGTAATTGATTCTGCAGGTTGCTCTGCCAGCCAACTTGATACAGATGGAGACGGTATTAACGATGAATTAGACCAATGCCCGTCAACATCACCAAACGTCCCAATCAATGGATTTGGATGTGCTGCTGACCAAAGAGATACCGACATGGATGGCTTGAACGATAATGTTGATTCTTGCCCAAATACCCCTACTAGTGAAATAGCCAACAATAACGGTTGTTCACCATCGCAAACAGATACTGATCTAGATGGAGTATTTGACAACCAAGACTTGTGTGCTAATACAATACTCACTGACTTGGATGGAGATGGTAATTTTGATGTTGATTCAGCCGGATGTTCACCAATACAATATGATGATGATAATGACATGATTGACAATACTATTGACATATGTCCTGCAACACCAAATGGAGAACAGCCAAACTCAGTTGGTTGTTCAGATTCACAATTAGATGAAGATATGGATTCAATTTGGAACTCTGATGACCTATGTTTTGATACGCCTGCTGGAGAGTCTGTTGACCAAAATGGTTGTTCTGAATATCAAAAGGATGATGACCAAGATGGTTATGTTAATGCAGAAGACGATTGTAGCAACACACCGCTAAACAATATCACAGATGATAATGGTTGCAGTCTAATTCAGTTAGACTCAGATGGAGATGGAGTCAATGATTACTTTGATGCATTCCCATTTGACAGTAATGAGTCTGTAGATACAGACGGAGATGGAATTACTGACAGATTAGATGCTTATCCACTAGATGAAACAAGATCTGAGGCTGAAGCTAAAGAAAGTGGTGGTGGATTCATGTACATCGTAATAGCAATACTGATAATTGGTATTATTGGAGCACTCCTAGTAGTTAGGAATAAACAAGAAGGTGGATACCAATCTCCATTCTCACAAGTAGCAGAAACCGATGATGTAACTGAAAATAATATGGCCCAAACAGATTATCAATCTAAGGATGTACCTCAAATTAGTCAACAGCAAAACCAAACATGGGAAGAGAATGGAGTGCATTGGTCGATTGATGAAAATGGCCAATTATCTTACTTTGATAATGGGACACAATCTTGGGAATTATTCCAGCAGTGATTGCTCAAATTTCAAATTCTGGGTGATACTTTGAGCATTAGGTCAAAAATTATCGCCACAATGATTAGACCAAACAAATTGCTGTACAATTTGTTTAGACCATCGGCTAAATTTGTCAGATATTACGTCCACCCACAAGCCTGGATTGGTGGTCTAGTTTTCTCCTCTTTCGGAATTAAAGTAAAACGAGATAATTTTTCAGGAATCCCCGGGGCTATTTTCACTCCTAGAAAGAATGTCAATAAAAAATCTATAATTGTTTACTTACATGGTGGAGGTTACTGCTTTGGCTCATCTCTAACAACACATAAGGTAGGGCTAACTAAATTAGCCAAACAAACTAGGCTAGTTTGTTATTCAGTTGACTATCGATTGGCCCCTGAGCATCAATATCCTGCGGCTTTAGATGATGCATTGGTTGCTTGGAAGCATATTGTTAGTCAAAATCCTAATTGCAATATTATCTTAGCAGGAGATTCAGCGGGTGGAGGTTTGAGTCTAGCTTTAATGATGTACTTGAGAGACAATAATGAGCGGTTACCTGATGCTGCTGTGCTATTCTCACCATGGGCCGACCTTACTTGTAGTGGAACGACTTACGAAACAAAAGCAAAGTTTGACCCGATGTTTACAACCCATATGCCGAAGGATTCTGCTAAGAATTATGTGCCTGGTAATATGGAAAAAGATGACCCTTATATCTCGCCATTATACGGCAATTTTGCAAACTTACCAAGGACTTTAGTTCTAGTTGGTGAGAATGAAATTCTGCTTGAAGATAGTATAATAGTAGGTCAAAAAGCCAAACAATCTGGCGTTGATATTGAAATCGACATATGGCCTAATATGTTTCATGACTGGTGGTTGTTTGGTTCTTTCATACCTGAGACTAAACAGGTATTAGATAAAGCAGCCAAATGGATTGATAATTGAACTAGTCTGCCTAATCAAATAACGCCTTGAGCAGTCATTGCTTCAGCAACCTTGAGGAAACCAGCAACATTAGCACCAAAGACATAATCTCCTTCCCTGCCGTATTGCTTTGCAGTTTCAGATGCATTCTTATGGATATTGACCATAATCGCTTCCAGTTTTTCATCAACTTCTTCACGTGTCCATGATAACCTTAGAGAATTTTGTGACATTTCTAGTCCTGAGGTTGCAACTCCACCAGCATTTGATGCTTTTCCTGGTGCAAACAGAATTCCATTCTTTTGGAATATTTCAACTGCTTCAGGAGTGCATGGCATGTTAGCTCCTTCGCCGACTGCAATTACGCTGTTATCAACTAGCATTTGTGCTTCAGCCCCATTCAATTCATTTTGAGTAGCACAAGGTAAGGCTACGTCAACATTTACTCCCCACAAACCATTTGGAGTTGGTTCAGGAGCAGATGCTGTGAATGTAACGCCATCATGAGCATCAGCATATTCTGAGATTCTTCCACGGCGATTGTTTTTCAAGTCCATGATATATGCTAATTTCTCACGGTCGATTCCAGATGGGTCATGTATCCAACCACTTGAATCTGACATTGTTACTGGTATACCACCAAGATCAAGCACCTTCTCACAAGCAAATTGTGCAACATTTCCAGAACCTGAAATTGACACTGTAGCACCTTCGAAGGATTTATTCTTAGTTGCTAACATTTCCCTAGCAAAGTAAACTAGACCATAGCCAGTTGCTTCTGGGCGAATTAAAGAACCACCGTATGACCTACCTTTACCGGTTAGAACACCGGCTTGGAAATCATTTCGCAATTTTTTGTACATCCCAAACATGTAGCCAATCTCACGACCGCCAACTCCGATATCTCCTGCCGGAACGTCACAGTCATGACCTATGTGACGCCATAGTTCCATCATAAAAGATTGACAAAAACGCATTACTTCAGCATCAGATTTACCTTTTGGATTAAAATCTGAACCACCTTTACCGCCACCCATTGGCAATCCAGTAAGTGAGTTCTTGAAAATTTGCTCAAAAGCTAGGAACTTCAAAATGGAAGCATTGACGCTAGGATGGAACCTTAGACCACCTTTGTACGGTCCAATTGCACCATTGAATTGAATTCTGAAACCTCTGTTAACTTGAATGCTTCCTGAATCGTCAACCCATGGAACACGGAATTGGATTAATCGCTCTGGCTCAACTACACGCTCAGCAATTGAGACATATTCTGGATGAGCCTCGAGTACTGGCTCTAGTGATTCTAGAACTTCTAATACCGCTTGATGGAATTCTGGTTGATTTGGGTCTCGGGCAATTACTTTTTGATAGATAGATTCGATTACGCTCATTACTACACCTATTCACTTAGTGATGGCCCGTCCAATTTTTCCCCCCTTCTAATAGTTGCCCCGTTCTGTAAGGCTTAGGGCTTTGTTTTCAATTGTATGGACATACCGTGTTGAAGCGGTTTAGCCGTTCAATACGCCTAGTGCCGTTCGCATCAACATCAGCCATTTGACGTATTGCTTCCTCAATCATAGCATGTTGGTCTGGTTGAAGTCCGATCAAATTTCTCAATACTTCAAGCATAGACCATTCATCTTCGGTGATTACTTCATCGTCAAGAGCAGCAATCAATGCACTTTGATATGTTGTTACATCGCCCAAATGGTGTCCAGAATAATCTTCTTCTAATTCATCAAATGGATTTTTTTCTTCGCCTCGCACTATTGCCAGGCACTCTGCTGTGCTGCTTGGCGAAACGCCAAGAGCATTAGCCAGTACATGTAGAATACTAGCTTCATCATCTGTTACAATTTCATCATCCATTGCAATATCTAAGGTTCTCAAGTAAAGATACAGACCTCGGCTTGGTGTTACGCTCATAACTGTTCTAGAGGACTAAAGTATATGATTATACCAGTCAAATGTTTTGTCTATCAAGTGGTAAACGGTGCATTGAAGCCCACTAGTCATGCTTAAATAGGTCTAAATATAGCGTGTTACAACGTATTACAATTCGTCACCAAAAAAGATACGTTTATATGCTCTCTAACATACCGTGGGTTGAGGAAGACACATGGCAGCACCGAGTTCACACATTTCTCTTCGTATCAATGAAGAGGACTTGATGCTACTTGATGCCAAGATTGGGCAGCATGGAGCAAGAAACCGATCTGATGTAGTCAGATTGGCAATTCAAGACTATCTTAGAGGTCAACCAAGATTACCTGAAATGGATACTATCAAAATACCATTAGGTAGAAGAGACAAGATGCACCTAGAGATGCTCTATGAACTTGAAGGCACCAGTAAAGAACAAGCTGCCCTTGAAGGTCTCAAATTATATGTCGCAAATTCGATTAAAAGAGACAAAGATACAATACAACTCGAAGAAGCTCTTGAGAAATCAAGAGCATTGACTTTGAAAAGCAAAGAATACCAAGAATAAGGTGAGAGTGCAGAGGGGATGGGAATATGAAGCAAAACGAAAACACAAATCGTGATGCTACCCTCAAGGGTGATGAAATTAGATCCGGTTTCGTCACCATCAACAACTTGCGGATGCGTGCCCGTCTTGCACGCAACGGAACATCGGGAGGAGCCACCGGAAACTGTGACAACTCCTTTACCCCCCCTGGAGGCGGTTGGGGGGACTCAAATTCCACCCCAGCTAGCTGAGTTGGTGGTTCTCACGTGCCCAGACCCCCACTTTTCTGGGCACAATGATTCAACATTAGTGCGGCCGCGGGGCCAATCCTTTAGAATCGTCGACATTGGATGTTAACTATGGCGGGAGATTCTATCATCGATGATAGGGACGAGTTCCCGTTTTTAGCTCACATTGAGCCTCGACCTGGGCAAATCGATATGATTCGCGAATGTCGCGAGTCACTAAAGAAAAATGGGCACCACTTGGCTGCTGCTCCAACAGGAATTGGCAAGACTGCTGCGGCTATTGCTGCAGCATTAGAAGTCGCCCTTGAATCAACTGAAAAACCACACATATTATTTCTCACTGGTCGACAATCACAGCACAAAATTGTCATTGATACTGTTAGAAAAATAAATTCGATGATTGAAGGTGTAAAGCGTCCTATCAAAGTGGTTGATATTATCGGTCGTGAATCAATGTGCGAGGTTGTTGACGTACAATCAGGAAGATGTTTGTGCGAGCAAGGCTCTAGTGAATCCGCTAGAGGAAGACTCAAAGACGATGTTAGAAAATTTATTTTGGAGTATCCACGCCATGTTGAAGAAATAGTTGACAAGTCAAAAACATGGGGTGTTTGTGCATGGCAGACATGTAGGTCTGCAGTCAAGGACAGTGATATTCTAGTTTGTGATTATAACCATATCTTCGCCGAACAAGTTAGGGAAAGTTCGCTACCTTCGATGGGAATCAGTTTGAAAAATTGTATCTTAATAGTTGATGAAGCGCACAATTTACCTGACAGAATAAGAATGAGTATGGAGAGGGTGATTACCCCAATAATAATCCGTAATGCAGCAATGGAATTAGAAGAATACATGGGTACTTTGGAAAACTCTGCAATGAAGAACTCCTCAGCCAATACCATGCAATCACTTGAAGAAGTACAATGGGCTTTTGAAGTGATTAAATTACTTAGAATAAAATTAGGCAATTATTTCAGATCCCTTCATTCACAAGTATCAGATGATGATGAGATAATTGTTAACGTTCAAGAATTTACTGAAAAGGTTCATCAAGCATGTGATGAATTTGAAGGTTTAGTTGGACAAATGAAACTTGATCGGGATATAGAGATTCAACCACTCATTCAAAGGTCACAAAGATTGCTTAGACTCTCGGAAATATTAGCAAAAGTTGTGATTGATACAGAATCTGAAGAAGAAGCATCTGAACCTGATTCACATAGAATCTCATACATCTTTGAGTCAATAGAGAAATTCGGCAATACGTCTGCATTTTGCATGGTTTTTTCGCCAAAAGGCAAGGAAGGTAAAATCACTACTCACTTACTAGACCCTGGGGTTTTGTCAGGTGAAATTTTCGCAATGTGTAGCGGGTCAATTTTAATGTCAGGCACTCTTTATCCCCCACAAATGTATGCTGACATATTGTCACTACCCAAACGACTTACTACAAAAACGTCATACAAATCTCCTTTTGCAGGAGAAAGAAGACCCGTACTGATTGCTAAAGACGTCACAACCAGATATAATGAACGTTCAGAAGTAATGTGGAATCGTATACGCTCACATATACAGGCACTAATTGATGGTAGTGAAGGACACATAGCAGTATTTTCCCCATCATATCGATTGATGGACGAAATTATTGGTGATGTATACTTCAAAGGCGTCAAGAAA
>MDSZ01169222.1_pt1 | contig 10750 bp, 11 predicted proteins | sample 811201 | NCBI WGS metagenome assembly MDSZ01 (sample SAMN05326647, study PRJNA326480) | marine metagenome | isolation source: seawater | place: Indian Ocean: North | collected 2010
ATACTATTATCTATTATTGGAGGTGTTCCTAAATCAACTGTTACAAGAATAGGATCTGATATTTCTTCTACTATTTTAAAAGTTGAATTTTTATTTATATTAGAAGGTAATGGATCTAATGTTTTTAAAATTAATTCATGTTTTAAAGTATCTTTATTTAATAATAAATTAATTCCAGAAGCTAATGTTCCTTCACCAAAATTTAATACAAATTCTTTAAAATAAGATGCACTTTCTATTTCTAAAATAAAAGAAAGAATAGCATCATCAAATAAATTATTATTAACTTCATCTGTTATAGATTTTATTTCTCTACGAGATGTTGAAATTTCTTTTACTGTAAATGGGAAATGAGATGTATTAAATATTTTATTTCTAAAAGGATGTACAGATAAAGTATATAATCCAGCAGTATATCCTCTATCTTTTAATATTTTTTCTGGGTCTATAGATATAGCTTTATTATTGTTAACTAATATAAAGTCTGTAAAATTTGGTTCTGCTAATACTAATTGACCTGATAGGTTACGAATATAAAGTTCTACATAATCTTCTTCTCTACCAAAAGATGTTTGTAGTGTTTTTGTTTTTACTTCATTTCCTAAATCTATAGTGTCAGAATAATCTTCTAAAGATACACCTGCAATTGGTGATTCTAATGCAGGGGCTTTTGGTACAGATTGAAAATCTGATTCATCTGGCATATATGTTCCTACATTACTTCCATATAAATCATTTCTAGAAGTCCCCATTTCAGATTGCATGTTAAAAGATGGAGAATCTTCTAAAGATGAAGTAAATATTTGACTATTAAATATATTATCTCTATATGCCATTATGTGTTGTTTGTCATTTAATAAATATTAGAAGGTAATTCTTGACCCGTATTAATTGTATAAATTGTTATAGTTACATCTTCAGTTTCATAAATGTCTGGTCCTGAGGTAATTCCATTGACAGTTGAAGTAGGAACAGTTATTGCCCAATTTTTATCTGTTTTATTTGTTTGTCTTTGTAAAGCTTTTATTTTTTCTACTGTTCCATTTCCTCTTATTCGTCTTTTTTTACCTGATTGTATTAAAAAATATTTACTTCCATTTTTCAATACTCGACCATTTTCAAATAATGGGTGGAATTTTTCTATAGAATCTATATCTATTTGAATTTGTTCTTTTTGTCTTTCTAATTCTATTTTTTGTAATTCCTTAGGATTAATATAATCTAGTACATATTGTAAACTTTTTTCTGAAAAAAAACTGTGTACTGCTTCTATAATATTATAAAATTTAGTACGATATATGTCAAAAAATTCATTTATATTTCTTTTTTTAGGAGCAAATTCAATAAATTCTTCATCTAAAATATCTCTTGCTTTTTTAGATTCATATACTTTTTTTTGTAAATTTGAAGTTTCCATATTAATATATATTCATATCTAATTTATCTTTATATTCTGATGTAATTTCATAATTACTACCCTTATTTCTTGAATTAAAAGGATTATCATATCTAAAACCTAAAAAGTTTTCAAATAAACCTTGCATAATATTAACTAATGAACCAAAAAGATCTCCAAAGAAACCTATTTCTGGAAATTCATCTAAATCCGTATTTTCTAAATTTAATTTTTCTCCTTTTAAACCTGGAAAATATAATCTAGGATTATTTAAATTTCCTGTGCTTTCTTGTCTTGATTTAGTATTTAACCAATTAAATAAAGCTTTACTGTCTCTTACATATCCCTCAACTCTATCGTCTAAATGTTTATTTTTCATTTTAAAAATACTTCCATTTTCTAAATTATAAAAAGCATTATCATCCTGAATTCCTATTATTGTCCATGCTTCTAAAAATACACAAAGTTTACCATCTACTTTTATAACAGGTTGTCCATATACTTTAGCATTTACAGTTTTTGTACCTACTGTAACTCCAAACACTTTATATTTAAACTTTTTTGAAACATTTTTTTTATAATAACGTTTATCTGGTGTATTAAATATTTTATTATGAATATTTCTTGTTTGGCCTATTTCTCCAAAACATCGATCTTTTAAAGGACCACTACAATCTTTATTTATCATTGTGGTTCCATAATAAGAATCTCGTTCATAATAACCTCCTACTAAATTTTCTTGATTAGGAGCATTTGCTCCTCCATCTATTATTCCTGATAAAATGTGTTGTTGTCCTCCATCTACAATTCCATTTTCATTTTGTGGGGATTTCATTCTATAATTTATAGCACCAATAGCTTTAATAATAGAAGGAAATAATAAATTTTCTCCCCATTTTTTATATTTTTTTATAGGAACAGGTAAAGTTCCTGCTCCTTGATTACTGTTAGCCCAGTTTAATTGTGGTTTTTTACTTTCTACTACTACACTTGCGGGAGCATTATAAAATTCAGAATCCAAAGGATCTGATGTGCCATTTATAGTATGTCCATAAAATACATCATCTCTAGAAATTGTGATTGTAATAGTTTGTCCTGCTCCCCATGTTCTGCTAGAAACCGCTCCTAAAAAATCTATTCCTGGATCAATATCTCTTTTAAAATTTACATTACAAGAAGCATTTGTATCCATATACCAATAACCTACATTTTCACCATTTACTTGATATTCATTAAGAGGACCACGATTTGGATGACTTGGTCCAAATCTAAAAAACTTTTCAATTCCTTTACATTCTAGTTCTAATTTTATTTCACTATAAAAATATTGAGGTTCTATTCCTAAAAGAGGATTTATATTTAAATCATCTCCAGTATTTATTGGTTCTCCATCTGGTATAGAATTTAATTCGATTTCTGTTAGTATTCTATAATTAGGACTTGATTTAAAGCCCTTATATGCTCCATTACTATCATATGGGTCTTCTCCATTTACTTGTCTTAATAATCTAGGCCAATATCCATTTGTAACTCCTGTTGTTTCACTTATTCCTAATCTTCTTTTGTATCCTTGTTGCATGTAAAATATAGGACTTGTAGAATCTGTTGGGATATTGTCTATAGGGTCTCCTGCTTGTAAAAAAAGACCATTATCATAAACAGGATGTTGAGGTTCTATTTGTGGAAGAGATCCAGAAAGATAATCTTGATTTAAAATAAGTAATTCTTCTTCTAATTGTCTTATATTACTATCTAAATTTTGGTTTATTTCTGGGTAAATATAATCAGTACTTTGTTCTATTATTGTTGTATGTGATTTTTTTCCTTTTTTAGGTATTTGATAAAATAAATCATTATATATTCTTTTAATTTTTTCACTATCAAATTTTTCTTCTGATACAGCTATTTCGTTAAAATTATCTATTAGTAAATCTTTAGCTTGTTGATTACTAATTATTTTTTTAGATAAAGAAAAAGTTTGACTATTAGAACTAGTTACATTTGAAACAACATCTATTCCTGTTCCTGTTCCTACATCATAATGATTTTGTAAAAGATTTGAAGATGTATTTTGTGTCTCAGTTCCTGTTGTATTTTGGGTTGTATTTTGGTTTTGAGTATGATAGGACATTATTCATTATCTTATTACTTTGAAAATATAATTATCATCAAATACTTTAGTTTCTGCATCTTTTAAATTACTGTCTTTTATTTTTAATAGAATCCTATAATATCTTTCTGGTTGTAAACCTTTCATATAAATCTTAAAAAAACTACTAATACTATCATTACTTATTTGAGTGTAAGTATCATGAAAAGGCATAATTTCTCTTTCTGTGTGAGCATCTCTTATACTATATGTTGAAAAAGCTGTTTTTAGACGTTGATTTTTTAAATAATTTGATGTTGTGGTAAATTCTCTAGTAGGATATTTATCTCTTACATTAATTCTAAAAATAGCTATATCATTTTGATTATATTCTTCTTTATTATTATAAATTGAAACATATAAACTACTACTAACACTTACTACTAAATTTGAATCATATTGTCCTGTTTGGTTAATTACATCATACCATTTAAAACATAATTTTGGAGGATAAATTGTGTGTGTGTCTGTTGAAAAATATTGTAATTCTCCAAAACTACTAGATGCATTTGATTCTACAGAGTCTAAAGTTTTTATTAAAAAACCATGATTATCTATTCCTTGAGGATAAGTTTGTCCTGCATTTATACTAGCACTAAATTTATGAATTATTTCTGTTACATTTATATCTGTGTCTAAACTGTCTCCTTTTAAAAATTGTTGAGTGCCAAAAAAATTACTTCCCGTATACCATGTTCCCCCTCCTGGAGTTAATACTGAAGAACTTATAGATCCAGTTCCTCCTCCTGTTCCAAAACTACTAGTAGCCCATTCTGTTGCTGTTATAGAATTATCTCTAAATCTCCAAGAACATCCATTAGATGATGTAGGATTATTTAAATATCTTCCTGTTCCTTCATTCCACGATTGTGATACAGCGTATGCATTAAGAACATGTGTTTCTGTTATGTTTTTAGCTTGTGCTATAGAAAGTTGTAAATTAACTGATGAAGATAAAGATGATGTAAAATTTTCATCTCCTACTATTGATATTGCTTCTTTTATATCTTCATTTTTAAATTTAATTAAAACTCTTGAAGGATAATGATTTTGATCAGAGTCTCCTGGTTCTTTTACTATTTCAAGTAATTCATCAGCACCTGAATTCATTTCTTTTCTATCAGGATGACTATACATTGTTGAGTCTATTTCAGGAAAAATAAAATAATATGCCATTTTAATATGTTGTTACACGTCCATTTATATCCGTTCTAGGATATTTTAATTCAAAAATACTTGGATCCATTGATGGATAAATTACACCATTTCTAGTTGCTCTAGTAAAACCATATTTATATTGTGAATAACCTTGAGTTGTTCCACTTATATTTTTAAAATCAAGACTTGTTATTGTCTGAACTCCATCTACAGATCCTATTAAATTTTGAACTTCAGATATTATTATAGGTTGATTTATTTGCCATTTATCTACATTAAAATAATCTTGTAATTCTGTTATACATTGAAGTAATACTTCTTGATTATTATAATTTTTAAATGCTGTTACTCCAAAATCTATTGTAAAATTAATTACAAAAGCATTTTTAATGTTAATAGCATCTGTTAACATTCTATATTGTTCCAAATACGTAGATAAATTTGTTTTTGTAGCTGTATTTAATGTTGTTAACTTTTTTTCTGGATCATATCCTAATGTATAGATATTTAAGGCTAATGGATTAGGAATACGACTTGGATAATTAGTCAAAGGAGAAATTTGATCATCTTGTGTTATGTAAGCTTTAGCTACTCTACCTAATTGTGCAGGCATAGATAAAGTTCTTATTAAATAATCTTCTTTTGTAACAGTTCTTTGTTGAGTGGAAAAATGAGCCATTGTATTCATTCTAATTTCTTCTAATGTTTCTCCTGCTCCTCCTCCTCTTGCTGCTTCTGGATTAGTAACAGCTAATGATTGTTTTGCAAAATTTAGCATTCCTGGATTTACGTTAGGTTTAACAGTAAGTAATAATGTTTCTGGAGATGTGATTGTATTACTATTTACATTTGATTTTAAACCACCTCCTATAAGATATTTTACAGTTAATGTTGTATTTGAAGGTATTTCTCCATAAGCTTTAGTATATAAAAAGTTTGATGGATCAAAAGCTGTATCTAATTTACTTCTTCCATCTTTAATTCCTAAACCAATATTATCTGGATTAGGAATAATTTGTTCATCTGATTTATCACTAATACCTGATCCAAATTGGATTTCTAAACTTCTATCTTCTTTTACTCTAGTTATAAATCTTTTTGATGTTCTTTTTATTTTTAAAAGGTAAGGAGTTTGATTATTATACTGATGTAAGTCAGGATCATTAGTTCCTAAATTTTGTACTTCTTCAAATACAGTATCTTGAGCCATATATGGTACTTCTGTCCACGTGTTTCCTTCTGAGTCTATTATAGATTCTATTGATATTATATTTGTATCAAATAAAGTTATAGTTTTAAATTTTTCAGGTATTCCTATTGAAAATGTTTGCTCTTTTGTTTCACCTGAAATTGCTGGAATTGTTTTTTTAAGTAAATAATATTCAGGATTATTTGAACTATCATACTGATAAATACTTATGTCTGTTGGTTCAAAACTTGATGAAAAATCAAATCTTGTATCTTTAGTAGTATAAAAAGTAGGTCCTTCTGTTGATTTAAAAGTAGAATCCTGATTAATAGTTAATGCAAAATCATAATCTGGTTCATAATTATTAGTTGGATTTGAAGGTACTAATTGAGATATTTCTAAATTTACACTTGCTGCTGAAGTTGTTTTTGGTTTATAACCCATAGAATGAGCTAAATTAAAAATATTTTTTCTGTCTTGGGCTACACTTAAAAATGTTTCTCTTAATTGTGTGTCAGTATAAAAAGATAACACATCTCCTACGTAAGCAGCCATTTCTAAAAACATCATTCCAGGGTTACCCTCACTAAAATCATTAAAGTTATTTGGAAAATATGTTTGGGTAAATTCTACTAATTGATTTTTAAAAGAATTAAAATCTTTACTTAGATATTTTACATCTTTGTCTTGTGTTTTATTTGATGTTTTTGAATAAGCCATTAGTTAAAATTTATTTGTATTGTTTCATCTTCTTGTGATGGTCCATCTAATATATAAATATAAGTTAATTTAATAGATATGGTATGTTTATCTTCTGATTCTTGTATACTTATACCTTTTAATTTAACTGTAGGTAAAAATTCGTTTATTTGGTTTTGGATTATTTCTTTTAATTGTTCTATATCTATTGATTGTTCAAATAATAAATTTTTTAAACCCACTCCAAAATTAGGTAAATTTACTCTTTCACCTGGATAAGTTAATAAAATATTTAATAAATTAGATTTTATTTGTTCTCTAACAGTTTCTGTTCCTGAAAATAGATTTGTTTCATCCAAAGGAAAAGCAACCCCTATCTTAACATTTTTATTAAGATCTAAAGGATTTATTCTTCTTATTGAATTTACTATAGGCATTTATTATTTTCCTTTTTTCTTATCTATTGCTTTCATTAATGAACTATAATCTCTTGTTACAGCATTAGCTACTGATTCTGGCATTCCTGTTGTATCCATAGGCATTGGGTTTCCTGTTGCAAATGGTTCTGATAAACTTACAGGTGTATTTCCCGAATCTAAATTTGTATCACCCATTGCTGTTTCATTCAAAAGATCATTTAATGTACTATTTCCTACAAAATTTTGTTTTTTATAATTTTTTGTTTTTAAAGGAGTTTTTCCCATTATTTTTTCTTTTAAAGAATTTTGTTGGGGTACTTCAACCATTCTTTCAGTATGTTCTGTTATATTTTGTTTAAAATCATAAATTAAATCTTCTTTTAATGATTTTATTTCTCTGCGTAATGCATAATCTATTTCTTCTCTAATTATTTTTCTAATTAAATTTTCAAATGTTTTTGCTTTCATATTAATTATTGTTTATTATAAATATAAATTTTATTTGTTTCTTATATGTTTATTATTTCAACTTTTGTATTTTTAATTCTTTGTAATTCAACACCTAAAGCATATACTCTTCTTATTGCTTTACTATCTCCTCTAGTAATTAAATCTTCTAATATATTACCATAAAGTTCTTCAGATTCTTTAATTATATCTTCTAAAGTAGGATAAGGAGGAGGAGTTGGGGGATCTGGATTAGGAGGATATTCTGGTAATTCTAATTTATTACATTTATCTTGAAAATCTAATTCTAAATATACAATAAATGCTCTTAATTTTTCTATTTCACTTACTATACTTTCAATTTGTACTTTTATTTTATTAATATTTGCAAGTACTTGATTTGCCATATCTATATATTTATCTAATAATCTAGGTAATGTTCTAATTAGATTAGAAAATTCTGCTATTTTTACTTTAGCTAAATTTACTTTATTATTTGTACCTGCTATTACTGCTCCATTTGCTGCGGGGCCTGTAGAAGCTGCTAATATTCCTGGAGCTATTTGTATTACTATTGATAATAAATCAGTTACTGGTTTTATTGCTTCTGTTATTTTATTTATTGCTTCTATAGGGTTTGGGATACTAGGGGTTTCTCCAGGATTAACTTCAATTGTGTCTGTTGATATTACTGATATTTTTGATTCTAATTCATTTAATGTTTTTAAACCTAAATTTGCTATATCTTCTATATCATCTAATTGAGCATTTAATTTATCAACTTTTTCTTTCATTTTATTTCTTCCTTCAACACTACAAGAATCTTCATTTATATCAGAAGATAACATTCTTATAATAGTTTCAGGATTAAGAAGATTATCTTTAAGTTCTGAGATTTTTTTCTTACCTTCTTCGATAACTCTTTTTCTAACTTCTGTTATAAGTCTACGGATATTAGTTGTTATATTATTTCTTACTGCTTGTGAAGACATTTTATACTAATTTTGTGTTTTGACTCATCATATCATCTAAATTATTTCTTATTGCTTGTATTTCTTCCTCTAAACATTGAACAATTGTTGAATTAGCTGGATTCATACCTGTAGGAGTGCCATCTGCTGTTGTTATATATGCTATATTATAAGCCATATCTAATGTCATCATGTCTAATAAATTTAATATTTGTTCTAATAATGACTTTAATTCATGTCCTAAAACCGCCGGTTCTGTTGGTAATTCTCCCGTTCTTAAATTATTTAAACCTAAATATATATTTGGAGAATTTACTATAAATTTAGTATCTTCTACATTACTGGTATCAAAATGAAAATTTCCGTTAGTAGAAAATCCAATTGCTTTATCTGCATATATTAATGTTGCATCGTTTTTAGCGTTAAAAATTAATCTATCTGAGTTTATTATAACTTGATTTCCTTGATATGTTTCTGGTGATTCAGGTATAAAATTCATTTTATTCTTCTAATAATTCTTGGTTTGCAAATTTGATTCTATGGGTAAAATTGTCTAAATAAAAAGTATTTTCATCTTCATAGGCTTTATGTATTTTAGGGTCTATGGATGATACTGAGTTTATTTTTTGATTTCGTCCTTTTATATAAGAAATATGAATCCATGAATATAAAGAATTACCAGCTGTCCAATCTTTTCTTTCTGGGTATTCCCATATTAATTGGTGATAATCATTTAAATTTAAAACACACCAATTAAATAATTTAGATGTAGGAATTAAATTTGTAAGTACTATATCTGCGGCATATCCATATATATGTTGACTGTTTTCTACTCCTTTTATTATTCTATTTACTTCTTTATTTCTATAAACAGACGTTAAAGCTACATTTTGTTTTCCATAATTTCTAACTATAGGATTTACACAATATTTAAATAATCTATGTAAATTCATCATTATATTATCTTTATGTAATTCTTCTATAGGATTATTAGGATCATAATCAGATCCTGGGTAATTATCTATTTCATTTGCATGAGCAGTATTAGAATGTATTGCTTTAAGATATGAAAAATATCCTTGATTTGTTATTTGGCCTGGAGGTAATGTACTTTTTATTTTCATTTTTACGAATCTTGAAAATTACCCATTAACATATTTTTTTCAGAATCATTATATCCTTTTACTTTATAAATTTCTTCTTTAATTTGAAATGATGAATATATTGCTTGATTTTCTGTTTTAGATATATCATAATATGCGTATTCTTGGTTATTTATTCCTTTTAAAGCTAATACATTATTTATTCCTTTAGCTGGGATTCTATAAGGAGATTTAAGAATAATATCTTCTGGTGATCCTTCATATAATTTTTTTGAAGTATCTAAATTTAATTCTATTTTACCTTTTTTACCTTCTATTGACATTATAACATATGTTTATACGATAGGGGTTGTTCTTTAGGAGAAACACCCGCTTTTTGAAAATTAGTTATTTGTTGATTTGAACATAAGTAAATACTTGAATTATCTGTGTTTATGTCTTCTAATACGTGTTCAAATCCTCCTTTTTCTGGATCTATTTTTTGACCATTACTTATAATAGTAATAGGATTTCCTGGATCTCCTTCATTACTCCAATTATTAGGTTCATGAGAACCACTTATAGTAGATCCAAATCTAATTGAGTTTCCATATCTTCCTTCTATTATAAAATCTCCTAAATAAGGTAATAAGGGTCTTACTTGATAGTCTTCTTTAAAATAATCTAAACCAGTTTCAACTCCAGCGTCTTTTTCATCTCTTGTAAAACCACCAGGCAGTGCATTATGATTAGCACCTCCATGAATATTAATAGGAGGTAAATAATAAGCTGAGTGTCCACTATTAGTATTAAAATTATTATTAGGACCACCCAAAATATATACTATTTCATTAACTGTAGGATATTGAGATATATTATAGAATAGGGGTCTAGCAAAAGGAAGAAAATAATATCCTTCATTTGGGTGGGGTTTAGGTTTGGGGTCTTCTAAATCATTATACCTAATCCCCCCAATCATTCTGGCAGATCCTGACATTATGACTTCCTGAACTCTTACTGCTTTAATCTGTGTGAACATCTGGTGCCTTTATTTGTTTAGGTTTTTCTACTGTTTTTGAAATTTCTTCTGCAACATCCATTAATTGACTCATTTCTTCTTCTGTTAACATTCCTCCATCTCCTGAATTAGATATTCCTACGGATAAACGTTGTACTATTGCTGCCATTTTTATTAGTTGATCATCATTTTTAACACTAATTTCCATGTATTCTTTTATTA
>MDSZ01038884.1_pt1 | contig 10747 bp, 5 predicted proteins | sample 811201 | NCBI WGS metagenome assembly MDSZ01 (sample SAMN05326647, study PRJNA326480) | marine metagenome | isolation source: seawater | place: Indian Ocean: North | collected 2010
GATGATGCTTTGCAGAGAGGTCAGAGTAATAAAAACTTCAAGGCAGGTAAGAAACCTTCTCTATTTGGAAGACCAGATAGAGCGTTTGGTCTTGATTTAGTTGATTCAGTAAAGCAGAGGAAATTTGTAACAGTCCCAGCATCTCAAGGTGGTCCCATGTCTGGTCCTACACCAGTCACAAGGGAGTTAGTTAAGAGACCTATTCGTGCTGCTCGTAATGCAGTAAAACCAGGAAATCCACTTGTTATGCTTGCTGAGTTAATTATTAATGATTTGGTTAATCCACAACCAACTGCGGTATATGATCAGGTTACTGGTCCTAATGCATATTATAATGACCCTGCTTATAAAGGACCAATGCCATCACAAAATCTTGAGAATGCTCAAGGTAGCATGATGTCTGGTAGTAATGATCCGAAAGTTGAGGTTAAACCTCTTCCACCTGAATATATTAAGATTCCTGGTAGGAAGAAAGACAAATCTGAGGTTGGATATGAAGCGCCAGGAATTGATATTGAAGCATCACCATTTGCAAGAAAAGATACTGCTTATGATCCTGGTTTTGGAGCATTCTGATAAATGATTGAAGCAAAGACAAAATTAATCCCATCTAACTCGGAGGCAACCGCTCCCGAGTATTTTGTCATTGGTAATGAAGTCACTCCTGTTCGTGAAGCAAGTGCTTCTTATATTATTAATACTGAATTTACTGAGGATCATCAAATTGTTCCTGAGACTCAGATAAAACGAATTGTAGTACAGAATAAAGAAACTAATCCATTCAATAAATTTTTTGATAGAACTAGTTCATATCTAGATTCATTACAAAGTTTTCTGGGGCAACTTGTAGAATCTTATAAGACAGCAATTGCTCAGAAAAAGTCTATCTATGCTTCTGAGGAGACTGAACAAAAAGTAAGAACACAGAGATCAAAGAGAACTTTTAGAAGATTATCTAAGAGTGCTAGATCTAGAACATCTGGTGCTACAAGTCTTGATAATCCTAGTTTACTTCTTGCAATAGCAACTTTATATGGGTTAGATCTTGCAGATACAGCATTTACATCAGTTACTAATCTTTTTACTAACCAGAAAGTATTTAAGGATATTGCTGGAAGAAGAGATTATACTGTAGGTACTGGTCAAAATCTCCGTGTAAAACCAGCATGGATTCCGTTCCCGAAAGGAACCAAAGGTTTAGTATTTACATCTGGATATGGTCAAAGAACCCTGAATGGTAGAACTAGACTTCATAGTGGTATTGATATTGCAGGTGAGGTAGGAACTCCTATTATTACACCAATTACTGGTGTGGTTACTCGTTCTAATGTTGTCAGTGGTTATGGAAACATGGTCACTGTAAAAGCTGGTGAACTTGAGATGGACTTTGCTCACTTAGATAGTATGACTGTTGCGGTTAATGATAAGGTCAAAGCAGGTACTAAAATTGGTGAGCTTGGCAATACTGGTTTAAGCACTGGACCACACTTGCATTGGAATGTCCTTATGAATGGAACTATGGTTGACCCTGCACAATGGACTCATGATAATCCACCCGATATGGAATCTGAAGGTGGTATTAACATTCGTAAGATTATGGTTGGTGAAGCTGGTCCTGAATTTGTTGTTCCGATGAGTGAGATGCCAATTTTTACTGACTTGATGATGAAAGAGAAAATCAAATCTCTCCTTCCTGAGTATTATATTGCTAAGAGTTTTGGTGATCTAGGTGTAAAGGGCGAGTCTGGTTTTAGTGATACTATGATGGCAAGCGGTGGTATTTCTGGTGCCATTCAGTTTATCAAAAAACATGAAGGTCTTGGAGCATTTATTCCTGGTACTGGTGGTGGAAATAGACTTGCTGATTATATTGGTGATGGTATGACTGAATCAGTTAAGGGCACACCAAGGTCAAAAGCATACAGTCCTTCAACTAAACTATTTACATATATTGATACTGAAGGTGTTGACACGATTGGATATGGTAGCACATATTATGATGACATCTTTGGTGGTGATTATCCAGTTCGCCGTGGTGATACTAGCACTGTAGGTAAAATGGAATCAATCATGAACATGCACGTTAAGCAAATTTATGATCAATATGATGAATGGTATCCATTATTCAAACATTTTAAACCTAAACAGCAAGCAGGTATTATCTCATATCTTTATAACCGAGGACCCAATGCTATTGTAGGTTATGGTCCTATGAGAAGAGCAATGAATGCAGGTTTGGTTCATGATCTTGCTTATGAAATTGAAATTGATACTGCAAGTGTTGGTCCTAAAAGAAGAAAAGAAGAGGCAGATTTACTTAGAAGTGGTCCATCTAAGATTGTTGGACCCAAGATTGTCGGACCTAAAGAAGTTGGTCCTGGTAAGGTAGGTTCTGGATTGCCGCTTTTACCAGATCTTACCATTGATAAATTTTTCAATCCAGGAAAATATGATGATCAATCTTCATTAAATACTATACCAGGCAATGAGCAAATGCAAGTTGCTAGCGAGACGCAGAATCAATTCTCATTTGATAATGCTAAAGGTCAAATCGTCGCACTCTATAAACCAACCGTCTATTATACTGAGTCATGATCAGATCACTACGAAAAATTATAGAGGGTCCTGATTATTTCACCCCTGAGTCAAAGGCAAAGTCTGAGATGGTGCCATCAGGCAAGGGTGTGAAGATCAGAGCATTAACTCAGATTATTCCTGCCAGGAAACAGCAGGGTAAGTTGAGGAATCTTCTTAGTATGTTTTCTCCCATCGTTCCTCCGTGGATGTTGGAACTTGAGTATGATGAGAAGAATTATATCGTAGCAAAATCTCAATTAGAGTTAGTTGTAAGTGACGAAGATGTTAATGATTGGACTTACTTATTAGAGAGATTTAATGGTCTCATTGGCAACTTAATTAAACTATTAGATAATATCAGAAGGGTAAACTATCATAAGATAGTTGCTGATAAGTTATTTGAGAAGGAGATTCAAACTAGAAAGTTAAAGATTACAGAAAAACTCTTAGAAAAAGTACAGGAGAGAAGAAAAAAGAGAACTGATGATGAAAAGTTAAGAGATCTTGCAATCGCTGCTACAGCATTGATTGGCGCTGGTGCGTTAGGAACTGCTATCAGCAGGACATATAATCCTGATATGCCACCAGCAGGAGCTGACTTCACTGAAGTTGCTGAGTACCTTATGAAAAAATATAATCTTAAGGATTACCAAGCAGCAGCAATCGTTGGTGTTTGGATGAATGAGGGTATGGGTAAAGGAAGACCCGATGATATTGAAGATGCTTATGCTTCTCAATATGGTGATTTCGGACCACCGCCTATCGGTTCTACCAGAGTTGGTTATGGTTGGGCGCAGTGGACTAACATGGCACCTGGAGGAAGATTAGATCGTGTTGCTACTGCTATTGGAGCAACTGATAGAGCATGGACAAACCAGGATAATTTAAAGGCATTTGATTGGGAATTAAGCAGATTATTCCCAGGCATGATGGAAGATCTGAAAGCTACTGAGGATCTTGAAGAGGCGACTACAGTTTTTACTACAGTATACGAGGCAGGTGGAAATCTTCAACCATATTTTGATATGCATGGACCTGACTTCCTTCAGCGTCGTCTTGATTCTGCTTCTAGTGTTTACAATGGTCTTCAAAAAGAGGCAGCAGGTGCCATCGTCATTCCACAATTACTTGACACTCCAATCATCTATAATGATGTCAGAAAGAGTATCAGTGATTTAGTCATTGATAAACCTACGATTATTGACGTTGCTAAAGTTGGAGAACCAGTTGTTGTCATTCCAACGGAGAGACCTATTGGTAGAGAGATTTTGAGTCTCTTATTTAAGGAACCATTTAGAAAGATTGAAAAGATCTTTGAAAGAAAGTATGGTCAAGAAGCAGAACCAAGATCTCCTATTCAGAACAATACAACTTCAATCAATAGGACATCTATACCTACATCTCCTCGTCAGGATTCATCATATAATCCTGACATGAAAGTGATTAGACAAATGTTTGCAGAAAATGCTATATCTAGTAAAGACAATATGATGTCAGAATTTGATTCTGCAATCAATAGATTTGATTCAATCTTTGATAAGTTTCAAAGTTCTATAGTATCTTCTCCGACTTCATCTATCAAGCAGTTATCTAATATAGATACTGTGTCACAAAAGACTGAAAATGTCTTTGGTCCTAAAGTTATTTTACTCACTCAAGATATTTACGCAACCGAGGAATAATGTCATCAGCAACAGAACCAGAAAAAATTAAATCTATAGTTGCTAGATTTTACAATATCCCAGATGCTGCAGAGTTAAAGGATATTGCTCCAACAGGGAAGTTTGTTGATTTTCCTGAGGTTATTAGATTTGATTATTTTGAATCCATTTACGAATCATTCATACAAGCAAAACTAACTATTCTTGACTCTGCAGGGGAAGTTGATAGTGCTTTTAATAATTGTGGTATCAGGCAGTTTTGTCCAGTAGAGATTGATGTTATTGATCCTGCTGTTGAAACTGACTGGGAGAGAACCAGACCAGAATTAAAATTTGTTGGTAGTAATTGTTTCTATGTCAATAGAGTAGTTGCTCAAATTGCTAAGGGTAAAAAGAAAATGTATACCCTTGAATTAATTAACAGAGATTCTATTGTAGCATTCAATACTACTGTAAAAGCTGCTCTTCCGCCCGACGCTACAACTAAAGTAGACTACAATGCTGCTATTAGTATGGTGATGAGTGATTATATTGGGACTCCTAAAGATACTGATATTGATACTGAAAAAACAGAACCTGTTGCTAAAATTATGGGTAATGGCATGAAGTCGTATCAATTAATTAACCATATGTGTACTAAAGCGACACCTAAGAGTACATCTAGTGGTAAAGAAGAGACAAGATCAACAGGATATGTTTTTTATGAAACATATGATAAGTATAGATTTGATTCAATCTTTGGATTGATGAGCGCACCAACACATCTTGATCAGAAGTTTGGAGCATATACTGTTCGTGTTAACAACACATCAGAATCTGATGGTCAGGATGCGGCGTATACTATTTTATCATATAGATTCTATGATAGTGAAAGGCAGGCTGGACTGTTAGAAGAAATCGCATCAGGTAAAAGAGGAAAGAAAGAACATCGCTTATTTGATGTTTCTAGAAATAAATTTAAGCAGATTGAAAAACTTCCTTCTGAGGAGTCTGTTGATCCATGTCTTAAGGCAGCATCAGACGATCAACTTACTGACATTATTGTATCGGATCAATCAGAATATCAAATTGAATTTTATAAAGTATGTGAGTCAGATGTATTGGACAATGAACCTACCAATCCTAATTTGACATCATTGAATTATCCTGCTACTCTAGCATTACTTAAACAGAAAAGAGCAGCAATTAAAGTGCCTGGAAATTTAGCACTTTCTGCTGGTGATCATTTGTATTTGGAGTTTCCTGAGATCAAAGCTGATAGTGGTAAGCAACCCGATATAAGTCCTAAATATTCAGGATACTATTTGATTACTAGTTTGAATCATAGGGTTGAAGAAGTACAGCATGTATATACACATCTGCAAGTTTGTAAACTATTAAATTCCTGATATATGGAACAAGATTGGAGTAAAAATCTCTCACATGAGGGAACAAAATTAGGAAAGAAGGGTACTATCCTTTTCGGATGGGTAGTTAGTGCTAAAACTGAGAGACCTGGAACTTATCAGGTTAGATGTCCTGCTATTCATGGATATTGTGATATTGATGAACAGAATTGTGAACAAGATCATGTAGCAAAAGCTGCTCTTCCCGTTGCAGCAACTCTTAGAGCAGATGATGGTACAAATACCGCTATTGCTAATAATGGTCTTAAAACATATCACAAAGGTGACTTTGTATTAGTTAGATTTGATGCTGATAACTATGGTGATCCTGTAATCGTATCTCACCATAAGGCAGTAGATTCTGTTCTTGCTGATACTGAAAAGTTTGCCCAAGTTACGCCTCAGATTATTTCAACACTAGTTGAAAAGGGTGTGAAAGGATCTCCTAATGTATTCAGTGCTTCTCAGGGAGATAATGGTTGCTTCTATATTACAACTGGATCTGATAGAATTCCTCAGAATGGTAATGAGGTAAAGGATGCTAAAAAGTGTGGCGAGAATGGTTCTATTGGAAATTCCATGGGTGCTGTCATTGGTGATTTTCTGAAAATTGTTCAGGATACTGATGGTAAGATTGGTTCTAAGTTTGTCAATAGTGTAACTGGAGAGTTGTTCTCTATTACAGGTTTTGTTCAGAAATATCTTGCCAGCATCATGGGAATCATGCGTGGTGGTTTAAGTTGGATCAAGGCAATCGTTACTAAAACTGTAAGACAAGCGATTGATGAATTAGTTAAGAAAATCATGGTGCCTATCAAAGGTATCACAGGAGTAATTAATGAGACCATTGAACAAGTCCTCAACTCTGTTTTCTGTAGCTTCGGAAACATTGAGGGTATGCTCTCTAATCTCATTGAAGGTCTTCTGAACAGTTTAGCTGATTCTGCTATTAATTCAGTATTTGGTTGTTTGGATACTTTAGTTGATGGTATCTTGAATGAAGTCCTTGGAGAAGTTCTTGGACTCATGAATGACATCATGGGCATGATTTCATCTATCGCTAACATTATTGGTGGCTTTGGTGATATGTTAGGTGAAGCAATCAACGCCATATTAGACTTCCTTGGAATTAGTTGTGGTGGTTCTGGAGACTGTGCAACTTCAGCATCAAAAGCTCTTGTAAATGCTTTCAATAATCCTGGTGAGTTTGGACTTACCACTGGTCTTAAAAAAGATCTTAATTCTGGTCTTGATGCTATTAACGATGCATCAGCATCTATTGGTAAATCTACAGCAGCACTTAATGCTGAGGCAGCAGAATATGCTAAAGGCGTTGATCTTGGAACTGCAAAAGTTCCTGGTGTTTCAACCAACAATGAAGCATTGAAAAATGCATTCACTACTGCTACTAATCTTCTTGCACCAGAAGTTTCAGATGTATTTGATTTTTGCAATAATCTTAGTGGTGGAAATACTGGTGGTGGTGCTACAACAATTCCTAGTAATCCAGGCATTCCTGATGGTGATGGTAACTTCCCTCCAGGATCACCGTCAGGAGATCCATTTACACCCTCAACTACAACAGGTGTAGTTATTGGTAAAGTTGATGATAAGTATGATGCTACTTACATCATGACTCCTGTTGGTAGTGAAGTTATGAATGGATCTACTCAGAAAATTAAAATTAGAAGGAATGTAACTAATGAACCTGGCGTAATTATTTTTGCAGTTCATCTTAAGGCATCTGATACTGCTAGAGTTGCAGGAATCACTCCTGGTGTTAATAGTGGTGGTGATATTGAATTTGGTCCTAACATTGATCAAGATCAATATGCTGCTAGCTCAACTGAATTGCCAATCGCAACTAACATTGTCAAGTCTCAGAAAGTTTTCTTTGCTGCAGGAGTTAAGGAACAATTCGTCACAGTTAATACAATCAAAAACGATCCGCCCACACCCACTACGGATCATGTGACTTATCATGCTGGTATCTATAGATCAGTTGAAGACTTAGATGTTGTGAAGTATCCCTATAAAAATACTCCATCAACTTCATCTGCATTGAATAGTAGTAAGTTGAAAATTAAATTCACTACAGCAGATATTGATCCACCAAAACCTGGAGACACTGTAAATCCTCCTGAGATGATAACTAGTGAGGTTTCATATGCTGTAGAGAGTGTTAGTGTTATTGCTGGTGAGAGTGCTAATTTTACTGTCCTTCGTACACCTATTCTCAGCGAAGAAACTCAAATTAAAGCGACTACACAAGATGATACTGCTATTGCAGGAACACATTTTATTGGTGGATCTGCTATTCTTAAATTTGGACCTGGAGTTGCATCAGCGACATTCTCAGTTCCAACAACTATCAATACGTCATTAACTAATCAGACATTTAAGTTTGATGTTCTCTTCCAAGATGTATTTCTACCTCAAGGATCTTCTTCAAACTTAGGTGGATCTGGAACATCTGGAGGAACTTCTATTGGTGCTGGTATTACTAGAACTGGTACGATTAGTTATGCTCCTGTTCAGAAACCATCTGCCTCTTGTAATGCAGAGATCTTACTTCCAACTCCTCCTCCGACTTGTATTGTCCAAGAGGAAGATGTTCCTCTTAAGTTAGGATTTATTGCTAAAGCTAGTGTCCCTGGATATACATTTAGTTATCAGTGGCAGAGAACTTATGAACCTAATGGTACATGGACTGATGTCACTAATGGTGTAAGAAACGAAACCATTAATGAGTTAGTTACAACATTCGGACCATCTGATGTCACATTCTATGATACTAATACTAACAGTGATGTTACTTTAGATGGATGGGAAACTACTAGTGTTGCACAGTCTGCAAGTGTTACTTATTCAGGTGCTACTACAAATGAACTGGTAGTTAATCCTGTTTCTTATTTAATTGTTGACGAAGAATATTATCGCTGTCAAATCACTGCAACACCAGTCACACCATCTACTCTCACTCCTACGTTGACGAGTGTCACAGATAACATCTATGTTGGTATCACGAAGGATAAGGTTTATCTAAGTACAGTAAATTGTGCTCCTCCAGGAACGCTTACTGACGGAAATACTATCACATATCCAAACACTGCACCTAATCCTCAGACTCCTATTGCAGCAACTGCTGGACTTTGTGTTGAACCTACACCAGATGATGTTCCTGAAGATATTGTACAACCAGTGCTTCCAACTCCTGATGATAAAGAGGAAGAAACTCCAGATCTTCCTAATCCTGGTGGTGATGTCATTAAAGTTGTCGTCCCTGATGAGGATCCTGTTATCAAAGTTCCTGTTGTTATTGGTCCTGGCGGTGGAGTTGTGTCATTCCCTAAACCAAAGACTCCTAGATTCAAGCAACCACCTCTTGTTCCTATTAGTGGACTTGGTTTCGGTGCGATTGCAAAGGCAGAGATTGATGATGATGGTAATCTAATTGATATTGTTATTATGTCACCAGGAACAGGATATGCTGCTTCTGAACCTGAACTTTGTGGAATCTTATCTTCTGTAATCATTCAAAATCCTGGTGGATATTTTGAGTCATCTCCGACAGTTTATGTTGATGGAGATCCAGACATTGCAGTCGCTGCTATTGATGAATTTGGTAGGGTAGCAGAGATCAGAATTACTAATCCTAAGGATATTGTGTATGATAGAATTCCAAGAATCTTTATTCAAGGTGGAGGTGGTATTGGCGCATATGCAAAAGCTGTGATAAACTATGTACCATGTGACGAAGTTTCTGAACGCTATCTCAGAGTCGTCAATAAATATAATGATAGCAAAGTTGGTCTCGTAAGCATCGTAGATTGCCCATAAAATTATGCTAGAAAATAAACAGTCTATAGAAACAGGATCTTCCCAATGTACGGAAGAACTTAATGAAGTTAGGCAGCGTATTACAGATAGTTCATTTAAGATAAGTGAAACTTGTGGTGCTGGTGATAGAAACTATGAGATGCGCCACTATCGTGGTTCAATGATTAGATGGCAGGAGAATGGTAGTGTCCTTTTAATTGCACACAGTGCAGAAATGACTCCTAATGAAGGTTATCTTGATGTCACATCTTCAGGATACATGCATCTCACATCTGAGCATGATATTAAATTAAGTGCTAAGGGTCATTCTGTTACTGGAGGGGGAGAAGCATTCTCTGACGATGAAAAGAGTGTAGATATTTTTGGTACAGGTGATATTAGTATCCAATCCAATGGTAAAGGTGGTATTGTAATCAATGCTACTGGAGGTGATATTGAATTGAAAGCTGGTGGTAGCATTATTATGCAAGCAGCAGAGCAGATTAGTATGAATACGGGAAGTCAGGATCCTGTACCATTTGGGTTGACTGAAAGTATTGGTAGTGGTAAACTGAGTATATCTACTGGACAATACGAACTTTCTACTGCATCATACAAAGAGACTGTTACAGGATCTAAGAATGAGGAAAATTTTGGTGAAGTCAGTAGAGATCAAAAAACAAATCTGTTATCTCCTGCTGCACTGGGAGAGGCAGCACATCTTACCACAGAAGAAACTGTCGGAACTTTAGTACATAAAGTTGGTCATGATTATATTCTTGAAGTCGGTGGTAAGATGTTGGTTAAAGTCAATAACGACCCAACAAAATTACTAGGACCACTTACTACAGGTACTGGTGGTTATGGCTCTATGCCTAAAGAAGCACTGAAGTATGAAGTTGGAGGAACTAGAACATCAATTCTAAATCCAGACTCTAAGCTTCAGTTTGCTCAAGATAAAGTAGAAATTCCTGTTGGTAATTCTTTTACTAACGTTACAACAGCGATGCCTGGTAATACTGGATGGTCTGTTAATACAGAAACCAAAGGTGATTGTGTTATTCAAACATCCAATCAAGGTAGTATTGGTATTCAAGCTGGAGCTATTCCTAAAAATGTTATCCTACTTCAAAATGCTGGTGGTTCTATCAGAGCTGAAGCAAATGGTGCCATGGGTATGATTGAAATGCTTGCCACCAAAGAAATCAAAGCTACCGCAGTAAAAATTAACCTAAACTGATGACACTTGGTAAACATTGTTTCACGGAGGTGTATGAATGCCCCCGCGAACTTCTTGATGATGAA
>MDSZ01044335.1_pt1 | contig 10746 bp, 7 predicted proteins | sample 811201 | NCBI WGS metagenome assembly MDSZ01 (sample SAMN05326647, study PRJNA326480) | marine metagenome | isolation source: seawater | place: Indian Ocean: North | collected 2010
AACGCGGAAAACCGTTCGTCTGGTATTTGTAATTGCAACGAAAACAACCAGTGTCGCAAGAGTTCATCGTTGTTGTTGTTGTTGTTATTATTATTATTAGTATTAGTATTAGTATTGCGCGTCACTCGCGACGCGGCGCGAAACGAAGAAACCGACGACGCCCTTCCTTCTTCGTCCTCCGCCGCGCGAACACCGCGACAAAACGCAACAGTACCACCACCACCACCACCAATGAAGACGACGACGACGACGATTATTCGTTGAAGAAGACAAAAGAGATGGACGCTTCTTCTTCCACGTCTGCGCACAGCGTTCCTCCTCCAGAGCGTCGTCGCCGGCATCGTCGTCGCTTTTCTTTGTCTTCTTCGTCTTCTTCTCTCTTTTGTTTACGACGACGCGGGTCGCGTGTTCATTTTGCCGGTTGGTGTTTCTTCTTCAACGGGGAAGACACGCAGTTTTGACGCGACTTTTATAAAAAAAAACGAATAATAATTTGTGTTTTGTGTTTTGTTTTTGTTTTTGTTTTTGTTTTTGTTTTTGTTTTTGTTTTTGTCAATTTAATCGATCGATCGATCAAAAAAATGTCCAAAACACAAAAAGCTCTCCTTCTTTCCTCTCTGCAACAAAAAAAAATGTGTGTGAAAAAGAAAAAAGTCACACACACAACATTTTCAATCAAACAAATCCTCCGGCTTACTTACTTACTTAATACCCCGACGACGACGACGACGACGTACCAACCGCGGCGCTCTTTAAAACGCGGAGGAGGAGAAGGAGGAGGAGGAGAAGGAGGAGGAGGAGGAGGAAATGGAAATGGAGACCACCCAAACGAAGAAACGGAAGAGCAAAAAATTCTTTTCGTTAGTGGTGGTGGTCACGATGAGTATTGGATGCTGCTTTTTCTTCTTCGAAAAAGACGAAGCGAATACGACAACACTTTTAACGACGACGCGTTTTGACGCCACGCGTTACGGTCGCGGCGTCGAGGAAGAAGAGGCGAACGCAAGGAGAACAGGAGGAGGAGGAGGAGGAGATTTTGAGGTTGGGAACGACGACGACGACGACGATGGTCGCTCGTCGTTTTCATCCACCAAAAACAGTTTCGTCTATGGGAACAATGCAAATGAAGATACCACGACGACGACGACGACGCAAAGAAAAGCAAAACAAAAGCAGATATTGAAAATGATGCGCGGCCACGCGAAAATGTTACAAGACAAAACGCCATCGAGAGCGTACGACGCGTTCGAAGAGGACGAAGGTCACGACGATTATGGAGGTTTGGGCGCGTCGTCTTCGTCGTCGTGTTACAACAAAAATACGCATAACAATAATGATAATCAATTTAGTATCTCCGACGCGTTTAAAAACGCAAACTCGAACGGCATCGGATACTCGCACATGGCTATGCTCTCACCTTTACCAAAAGGAAGCTTTTATCGATGGATTTTAGTGTGGCAGTGTTCGAGAGGAATCGAGGGGACCGCGGATATGCACTTGAGGGCTGTTTTCTCGGACGACCTCAAAAAATGGACGCCGAAGGACGGCGTCGAATTGAACGTGAAAAAAGATAAGAAGAACGCCGTGTGGGCGCCGGTGTTGCATTTAGACGAAAACGAGAACGTGTTGTGGTTATATTTCAGCGAGTCGGTGAAATGTTTGAGAATGATGTCGCCAGAAAATCGATGGTCGCCTGGTGGGAATATCAACGCCGTTTCTTCCATAGACGGGATTTCGTGGACGAAACCGAAAACGTTGATAACGAGCGAAAGCGAAAGCGGCAATCCCAAAGTCATCGCGAACAAGTTAGTCGTACATCCGAAATCGAAACACTGGATTTTACCGTATTGGGGAGAAGCTTCGAGCGCGAAAGGGTGTCGTTCGGGTCATCCAACCATCAGCGGCGTGTTAATTTCAAAAGACTCGGGACACACGTGGCATTCGCACGGCAAAGTACATCCGAGACACGGACGAGTGATTGAAGGTACCGTGGCGGTCACTGAAAATGGTGATTCGATTTTACAACTGTGGAGATCAAAAAGTGGTTTTTTGATGCAATCGACGTCCGCAAACGGTGGATTTACGTGGACCTCGCCAAGGAAACGAACGGATTTGAAAAATCCAGACAGCAAGTCAAGTTTAATCGATTTCAGTTATTACGTCAACGACACGACTGGCAAAACCGAAATTATCAGCAACAGCGGCATCAGCGAATTATTATCGAGATCATCACCATCGTCGTCGTTATCGAGAGCAAAGCAAAATTTGAAACACGTCATCGCGTTAGCCTTTAACGACGCCTCTTCCGGTCGCAAGAAACTCTCCTTAGCCATCTCGAAATCCCCGGGCGACGGCAAACGCTTCTCGAAACTGAAAGAAATAGAGCCCGGTAGATCAGGCGTTCATTTTCATTACCCGACGGTCATCGCCGATCCATTTTATAGGTGCAATAGTAACAAAATCCGCATAATCGTCGCGTATTCGTACATGAAACGCGTCAACGGATGGGGAAACGTCTATCGACAAGCGAAGTTTGGCGGCATTCGCGTCGCGACCGTTTTGATGGACGCGTCGTCGTCTTCGTCGTAAAGATTGTATTAGTGTACACATAGTAGTATTAGTATGCATTTCACGTTTCTCTCTCTTCTCCCATTCTTTCTTTAAACTACCTAGTATTATGGTACCAACGTAGTTGTAATAATAGTCATTAGTTGTGCATCCTTATACTGTATGTAGTCTGTCATCACATTTTTATATGTGCGAGTATATTAAAATCATCGCACACGATGCATGACGCACAAAAGAAAAAAGTATACGTCGACGAAGAAAAAAAAGAGGGGCTGTTTGAGGCATTCATTTTTTTCCATTATTAAAATTAATACGACATTTTCTTTATCCAAAAAGCTGTGACGTAAGCGTCGTCGTCGTCGTCGTCACACTCTCGTCAAAAGAAGAAGAAGAATGGAGAAACCCGACGACCCGGCGGGCGATGATGCGACGGTGGGCAAGAAGAAGCAGAAGAAGATGGACGTGGACGTTGGCGTGCCAATCATCGACTGGTCGATCAAGAACTCCGCGTTCCATCGATTCTTTTTCGCGCACGTCACCAAACTCATCGCTGTCGGGCACGTTAGGCGAGTTGAACCTGAAGATTTAGCGCACCTCGAGGAGTTAGAGTCCGCGTTTTTACACGAAAACTTCGAGAAAGAATGGGAAGAAGAAAAACGATCGAAAGGGAAAAGCGAGAAGACGCTCATCAGAGTGCTGCTGAGAAGACACGCGTTTACGTTCGTGTGGACGGGAGTGTTGTTCGCGATAGCACAAGGGGCGATTTTTGCCGGACCTTTGCTCTTGCGAGAGATTGTGAAAGGCATAGAGTGCAGAAATTTTTACGCCGCAAACGCACAGCTTCTACCAGAAGGACAATCCGTAGACGACGCGTGCTCGACGACGAATGAATTGTACACGTATGCCGGGTTTTTAACCGGGGCGAGCGTTTTGAGCAATTTTTGCTCGGCGCACCAAGAATTCGCTTTGCAAAAAGTCGGCGTCGCGGTGAGGAACACGTTGATGGTGGCGTTGTATAGGAAAGTGTTGAAACTGTCACCGAAAGGTTTACAAGCGGAAAGTACGGGGAAAATTGTCACGCTAATGTCCAATGACGTAAATAAGTTACAAGATTTGTTCTCTTTGATTCACAACGTGTGGGCAGCGCCGATTTTTATCATCGCTTCGTTTACGCTCTTATACGACGTCATCGAATGGTCCGCGTTTGTCGGGTTTGCGTGCATTTTAATCGCCGCGCCGTTTACCGCAACCGTGGCGAAGAAGTTGTTCGCGCTGAGACGATTAGTCGTCCAGTGTGCGGATAAAAGAGTGAATATTTTGAGCGAAGTCGTGAACGGGATGAAAGTGATAAAGTATTACGCCTGGGAAAAGACGTTTAAAGGAAAGACGGAGAAAATTCGAGAGGAAGAGGTGAACTTAGTGTGGAGAGCACAGAAAATCAGCGCTCTTTTTGGCGTCGCGTTATTTTCCACTCCAATTTTCATCGCAGTGTGTTCGTTCGGGTCTTTCTCTTTAGCCGGTAACTCGATTACCGCGCCAACCGCGTACACGGCGTTGGCGTTGTTCAACACCTTGAGATTTCCACTCGTGTTAGTGCCGTTTTTGTTGACGTCGTTGTTGAACGCGTTGAACGCAATTCAACGTCTAGGCGCGTTCTTAGACCAAGACGAAAGTTTAGACGTGGAGATTGACGGTTCGGACCCAGGGAGAATCGTTTTGAACGACGCGTCTTTTTGCTGGCCGACGTTGCCGAAGAAAATGAAGGAGGACGAAAAGAACACCGACAAAGGAGGCGCTCCTCCGACTCCTGGCGGAGCGTCAGCGACGACGGAGAACGACGAAGAGAAGAGTGGACCCATTCAAACAAAGAAGAAACCGATGAAGAAACCAAAGCGCGTGTCGAAAAAAGAACAGAAAAGACTGGACGAGGAGAAAGCGGCGAAGGAGAAGGAAGAGCTCGAAAATTTGCCGCAACAAGAACCGTTTGGCATGTCGAATGTTTCCATCAACATCGAACCGGGAAGTTTAACCATGATTATCGGCCCAGTTGGATGCGGTAAATCCACGCTGTTGTCTGCTTTGAATAAATTCATCACGTTGAGATCTGGCGAAATTAAGCTCTCCGGCACGTCTTCGTTCGTCGCGCAAACGGCGTGGATTTTGAACACCTCCGTTCGTAACAACATTTTGTTTGGGAAACCGTACGATTCAAAATTATACGATGATACTCTGAAACGCGCGCAACTTATGGACGATTTAGATTTACTTCCAGCCGGTGATTTGACCATGATTGGCGAACGCGGCGTGACGTTATCCGGCGGCCAAAAACAACGCATCTCCATCGCGAGAGCGTTGTACGCTGAATCGGACGTCTATTTGTTCGACGACCCGTTATCGGCAGTGGACAACCACGTCGGCGCGGCTTTGTTCAAAGACGTCATCAAAGGAAGTTTGAAGAACAAAACGCGAGTGTTGGTTACGAACGCGTTGCAATACCTTCCGCAAGCGGACCAAATCGTCGTCTTAGAGGAAGGTAAAGTCCAAGAAATCGGGACGTACACATCCTTGATGAGCAAAGGTTTGGACTTTTCAAAGTTGATGAAACACCACGGATTGCATGAAGAAGAGAGCAGCCGTGCAAGCTTGGACGGAGATACGCGCCGCAAATCTTTAGAAGGCGAAACAAGAAAGTCTTTGGACGCTTCCGGCTCGGCTCAAGGAGAACAAAAAGCGCCGGCGAAGCCAAAAGTCATCACCGACGACATGATTGGTAAAGAAGAAGAGCGTTCCATCGGGAACGTCTCGTTGAAAGTCTACATGGAATTCTTCCGCGCGACTGGAACGAAGTTTTCCGCTCTGTTCGTCTTCTGTCTCTTCGGCGCCGAATACGGTTCCAAAGCCTTTCTGGATTACTGGCTCTCATGGTGGGCGGAAAACAAATTCGGATGGAACTCGAAACAGTACCTCGGCGTTTATTTCGCCATCTTTCTCGTCAACGGCATCGCCATCTTCTTCCGATCGATCGTTTTGTATTTCTTCTGCGTGCGAGCGGCGAAGAATTTACACAATAAACTCCTCGCCAGAGTTTTGAAAATGCCTATGAGTTTCTTCGATACGACGCCGTCTGGACGAATCATCAATCGATTCTCACGAGATACGGAAACAATCGATTCCGTGTTACCTGGGATTGTTGTTCAATTCTTAGGATGCATATCAAACATCATCACGACATTGGCCATCATTTGTGCGGCAACCTTATGGTTCATGATTGCGTTACCGCCAATCTTTCTTATTTACATTTCCGTGCAAAGATTTTACATTCCCGCCTGCCGGGAGTTGCAACGCATTGAATCCATCACGCGATCCCCCATTTATAGCGGATTAGGCGAAGCTGTTTTGGGCGTGGAAACTATCAGAGCGTACAGAGCGCAAGCGCATTTCATATCGGAAGCTGATTTAAAAGCGCAAAAGAACGCGGACGCTTTCATCTCGCAACGCATGGCTGCGTGTTGGTTGAACATGCGTTTACGATTTATCGGCACCGGCATAGTCTTATTGGCGTCGTTTTTAGTAATTCAAGGCAAAGTTGAAGCTGGCATCGCTGGTTTGACCTTAGTGTACGCTTTGGACGTGACGAAATACATGGAGTTCGGCACCAACATGGCTTCCCAACTCGAAACGCAAATGAATGCCGTCGAACGTGTCGTCCAATACTTGGATTTACCGTTGGAGAAAAAACACACGACGGAACCGGACGTGGCGAAAGGATTGCCGGAAAACTGGCCGGCTAAAGGTAAACTCGAAATTGTCGATTTAAGCATGAAGTATCGAGATAATCTGCCGTTGGTGTTGAGCAAGATCTCGTTTACGGTTTTACCGGGACAAAAAATCGGTATTTGCGGTCGAACGGGTAGCGGGAAATCGTCCATGTTTGTCGCCTTATTTCGCATCGTGGAACCGCAGCCGGGGTCGAAAATTGTACTCGATGGCGTAGATGTGTCCACTTTAGGATTGAGAGACTTACGCTCGAAAATGGCCATGATTCCGCAAGATCCGTTCATGTTTGCCGGGACGGTCAGGACGAACTTGGATCCGTTCGAAGAACACACCGACGAGGAAGTATGGTCGGTGATTGAAAAAGTCGGGTTGAAGCACACGATTGACGCGGCGGCGAAACAGTTGGACATGGAAGTCATCGATAACGGGAGCAACTTTTCTTTAGGTCAGAGACAATTATTGTGCATGGGAAGAGCGTTGTTACGAAACTCTCGCGTGCTCATGATGGACGAAGCGACGGCTTCGGTCGATATGGATTCTGACGCGTTGATTCAAAAAACTGTCAGAGAGGCGTTTAGCGAGTGCACGACTTTAACCATCGCGCACAGATTAAACACCATCATGGACTCGGATAAAATCTTATTCTTGGATAGCGGAAAAGTGAGTGAATACGACGACCCGCAGACGTTGTTACGGAACCCGAACGGCGCCTTCTCGCGAATGGTCGAGAAGACGGGCAAGACGCAAGAGAAGAATTTAAAACGCATCGCTAGCGATGCCGCAATGAAGAGAAAAGGATCCGCGAGCGATATGAGTAGCGGTGCATAGACATACACAAGAGAAGTGAAAAATCAAAAATCCGAAATGGGAGCGAAGTGCGGCGTGGTGTTAATAATGTGTGTTACGACGTGTTGTTGTTCTTTTGTCATGAAATCGACCGACGACGACGACGAGACGGCTATTTCGTCTTTTTCGTTTCTCTTTTTTCCACTTCTTTCATGATTTCCTCGGCTAATTTCTCCGCGCTAGAATCCTTCGTCGCCGGCGCCCTGGCGAGTAAGTACGCGCCCGATATCATCCCGATCAATATCGTGAAATACATCACGTTCACCGGTCCATATTCGTTCACGTTTTCGGGCAAGAACGTCAAACTCGTTCGATTCGCGTTCCTCCCCCACGCCTCTCGGAAAATTTGTTTCCCGAAAAAACTCATCAAGATTTCCGCTCTCACCTCTTTCGTTTTCGTGAACACCTGTTGTCCCAACACGAAGAAGAGAATCACGCACCCGATTTCCGTTTGCATTTTCGACGGCAGCAACAAGTTCACCCCCGCGAATAACTCCAACTTTCCCTGAACTTTTTGGTTCAACCCTTTCGCTTTCTTCGCTTTTTGAATGAATTTCGCGTAGCCGACGACAATCATCATGATAGATAACACGTAGGCGTTAAACTCGGCACCGTTTCTGTCCATGAACGCGTCGACGGCATTAATAAAATCGACAATAACCGCGACGTACGGGTGCATAAACGTCAGCATGTTGTTGTTGTTGTTCTTCTTCTTCTTCTTGTATCTCTGTGACGACGACGACGATGTCTTTGTGTGTCTTTGTGTGTGTGTGTGTGTGACGGTTGTTTTGTTTTGGAATATTTTTTTTTTCTTTGGACATTTTTTTTATGCCCCTTTTTCCCTCATTTTTATCAAATGTCATCAAATGCTTCGTAGTCCAAATACTATAAATAATCTCGACATTTTTTTAATTTTTGACACAAAAAAATTGGATGATGATGATGATATCTCTCTGTAATAATGCCTTTTGTGGCTCTGTTTTGCGATGATACCACCACCACCACCACCACCACGATATACGAATACGAACGAAGACCACACGAATAGAGAACGAAAAAGACGACAACGACGAAGAAAATACCGATGACGACGCTTCGTGGTGGTCGTCAGTTCTGTCCCGCGCATCGTCCTCATCCTCTTTCTCATCCTCATTCAGAATCATCATCATCATCATCAAAGCGGACGACGAGAACAACAAGAACGACACGAACTGCGAAGGAAAATACCGTGAAGAAGAACAGAAGGAAAACAGCGACGGCATCGTCGTCGTCGTCGTCGTCGTCGTCAATGATGGTGGTGGTTTCTTCTTTTCATTTCGAGTTCGAGCGTATGAAGCAACACCGTACGAACGGAGTACGTGCGATTGCGAAAAGAGGACGAACGAAGAAGAGTACACGCCTCCAATCATCGGTGATTTCTCCAGAGACGACGTTCGCGACGACAACCACCAGTATAGATCTTCTCGTTCCTATGCTGAAAAACGCCATCTTAGACGAACGGTCGACAGCCATCGCCATCGCCTCGCCTCTTTTCGCCACGAGCGTTGTACCGTATCTCCTTTTCCTAAAAAATCTTTGGGGAGCGGAGACGGCGACGAGCGAACAGAAATACGCGTTTGCGACGTTGTTGGTGTTTGTGTTGATTTCGATACCAGCGGAAGTGTACACGAAGGAGAGATACGACACGGTGCTATCGAACATAGATTCGCTACATTTTTTGATTCAGTCGGCGATTTCGTTGACAAATTTACGGATATTGTTGGCGTTTCGAGAAGATTTCAATCCCATCGATACCACCACCGAGGAGGAAAAAGACGCGAACTCAAAATTCGCGACGACACGAGGAACAGCCGTGGACAACGGACGACCGGGTGCGGCTGTGGAAGCCATCGCCGGCATCATTCTTTTATCCACCGGCATCTTGATGGCTTTGGACGACCGGTTGATTGATTTATCTTCGATTGATTTCAAGGCGACGTCAGAAACTTCGATACAATTCATATCGAGCGTGACCCGCACCATCCAAAGCTGGCGAGATTACGCGCAAGAATTTGACAGTTCGTTCACGAGTTTACTCAACGTGCAAACACATCCCCCAAATGCATTATCGGTTCCCACTTGGGGCGTTCACGTTTTTTCCTTGGTCGAATGGCTCGTAGCCATGGGTTTCGTGTGGGATTATGGCACGCGAACCCGACACAAAGGGTGGAAAATGTTAACGTTGGCGATGTTACCATTACACGCGAGTGGAATATGCGCAGTCACGCAACATTTTTTCAACAACGATCCGAGCTTAGAATGGTTGGTCACGATGCAAGGCGCGTTTACAATGGTTGGGAATATCAGTTTGCTTTACGCCGCGAAAACATTGGCAAACGAAGAGCCGAGATTGGACGTTTTCCTCGCTGAAGAAGACGATAAAGAAGAAAACAAGAAGAAGATAAATACGGAACCATGGAGACAAAAGACACGAATTGAAATCTGGGACGTCGAACGACTTGGTCTTCTCTTTGAGAAGGACGACGAGTTTATGTTTTCGTTCAAAATCGCACTGGTTTCCATCGGCATCGCCGCGTTCGTTCGAGGCGCGAGCTTGGTGTTTGCGCCTGAATTTGTATACAATCCTCTCGATAATGGTGGTGGAAATCATCACGACGAGTTGAACGCGTACGCGCTTCTGTTTGTGTTTATTCCTCTTTTGATTAACTACGTCAAGTGGCAGTTGCGGTTTCGAAGCGAAGAGGAAGAAAGAGCTCTGATGAAAATAGGAGAAAGAGGAATGAGTAATACTAAATAATAATAATAATAATAATAATAACAATAGCGTAGTGTAGTCGTATAGTAAGTAGGTTTATACATTATACATAAGTAGGTTGGTAGTAGCGTTGTGCAATAGTTTTTACATACACAGTAGGTGAGCGTACCGTCGTTGTTCGTGTTTCTTGTTTTTGTTGTTGTTTTAATAATAGAGTCGTTTCGACAAAGGCGACGTCGACATTTTTTTTGTCCAGGTGTCGTCGCCCCTTTTGCAAACGAAAGAAAAAAGAAAAAAAAAACAGGAAAAAAGAGAAATCCGCATTTACGCGCACCAATCCAACTCATTTTGCGACGACACACGAGGCGGAAACACGAAGAGAGACAAAATGAGTGGCAACACGGACGCAGAGAAAGGCAATTTTGCCGTGAAAGCCGGTTTGGCACAGGTGCGCGATTCGCATTCGAGAGAACTCACGCGGTTTTCGACGAGATGTCTTTTTTTTTGTCGGCGACGGCGTCATCGTCGTCGTCGTCGTCGTCGTCGTCGTCGTCATCGTCGTTCTCCTCCTCCTCCTCTTTCCACGCCCACCGACACACGAAAAAGAGAGCTTCAAAAGCGCGTCGTCGTCGAAATCGTAATAATCGTCGTCGTCGTCTCTGTGATGATGATGATAATGATGATGGTGGTGGTGGTGGTGATGGTAAAAACGATGCTTTATCCGTCGCGCGCATCACAGACAAAGCGACCAACAAGGAAGGAAGGAAGGAAGGAAGGAAGGAAGGAAGGAAGGAAGGAAG
>MDSZ01113129.1_pt1 | contig 10746 bp, 9 predicted proteins | sample 811201 | NCBI WGS metagenome assembly MDSZ01 (sample SAMN05326647, study PRJNA326480) | marine metagenome | isolation source: seawater | place: Indian Ocean: North | collected 2010
ATAGAAAAAGATTAATAAGACAAATATATAAATTGAACCTTGCTGAGCAAACCAAAAGCCAAGCTTTATTCCACCAATGCGAAACATATTTAGTTGGTCAACAAATAAAATACCAAATCCAAAAGAACTCAAAAACCAAATAGAAAGGCAAAACGCCATCAATTTTAGATTAGCTCGCCAATATGCAGAATGTTTGTTTTTATCCATGATAATTTGTATTCAATTCATTAAAATCAATAAAACAGTTTATCGTGTTTTAAAAATATATCTATCATACAGATGTAATTTATCAATTATTTAATAAATCATCTTATATAAATTACTGTAAATTATCTTTTTAATACATGTATTTCGATATGATTGAAGACGGTCAACCAAAGCCAATAAATTTTTAGGTCATCAATGAAGATATTAATATAAAAAATAATTTTTATAACAGGGGAATTTAATGATTATTAAACAGATCTGGGTAGACAATTATTTAAGAAATTTTAATTATTTGATTGCTTGTTCTGAAACTGGCGACGCTATTGCTATTGATCCTTTAGACCACAAAGCTTGTGTCGAATTAGCTGAAAAAAATCATTGGAAGATCAAATATATTTTTAACACTCATGAGCACTCTGATCATATAAGTGGAAATACCAAAGTTGTAAATAAAACTGATGCAAAAATAATAGCTAACAAATATTTGAAAAGTAAAATTTCGAATATTGATTATGCTGTAGGTGCTGGAGATATAATTAAAGTAGGAAATCAAGTTAAATTTGAGTGCTTAGATACTCCAGGTCATACTCTAAATCATATGTCATTACTATCTCGTAATGATCAACCTGCTTTATTTGCTGGTGATGCGTTATTTAATGCTGGAGCTGGTAATTGTAAAAATGGCGGTGACCCAAATAAACTATTTGAAACATTTGAAAATCAATTTAATTTAATTGATGAAAATACTGTTATATATCCTGGACATGATTATATGATAAGTAACCTTGAATTTACCCTAAATATTGAACCTAACAACAAATCTGCAGCATCAATTTTAAAAAAAATAAGAAATCAAGACCCCAGCAATCCGTTCTTAACAACCATAAAAATAGAAAAAGAAATAAATGTTTTCTTTCGCCTAAATAATCCATCAATTATTTCTAAAATTAAGGAAAAATTTCCAGAGCTAGGAGAAATAACAGATAGAAGAACCATTTTCATTAAATTAAGGGAACTCAGAGATCAATGGTAGTAATGCGCATAGCAATGTTTTCCTTTTCCGAGTGATTGATATCATGCCTATGCGTCATCCACAAATAAAAAAGTGCGAGATAAAGTCTTCTTTGCCTCTCTAAGTTAGATTTCCAACATTGATTTTTTTTTAGTGTGTAAGCATTTAAAAATAACTTAGTTTCTTTGGCAGTAAGCTCATGATGCTCGATTACAGTTGCAAGATCGAAAAATGGATCATTAACTGATGAATACTCCCAATCAATAAGTAAAGCTTTAGGTGTGAAAATAAAATTATTTGCAACTAAATCATTATGGCAAAGACATAAATTTGAAGACAACGGTGTTTCATCGATGATTTTGAGGCATTTTTTTTCTATATTGGATTTAACTGCGCCAGGTGTATTGTAATATTTTTTTGCCGCTAATTTTGCATTAAATTTTCTGCCGACAAATGGCAAAGCGTGAAGTTTTCTTAAAGAAATGGCAATAGCCTCAAGATTGTTATCTTTTTTTAAAATTTCTTTACTACCAACAGAACCTTCAACATATTCAGTGAAATAAATACCTTTTTTTGCAAAAATTACTTTCGGAGCTAATTTGTTTTTATATGCAAAACTTTGAATCTCTTTTTCTTCACAACGAGAAATAAAAGGCGTCTGACGTGGACTATAATCAATTTTGAGAATGGCACTTTTTTTACCTTTTGTAACTTTCCAAACATGGTTATTTAGACCGCCACTTAATTCAGAAAAAGAAGCTCCCTGCCATTCAGAAAGATTAGAAATAAATTTCTCTGGGCTCTCAATCAACTTGAATATTTCTTCATGGACTTAGTCCAACTAACAATACCAAAAGGCACCATAAAGACATAAATTAAAAAAAGCATACTTGTTAATTTTAAATCTTGTGACCAATAAATAAATGCTGAAACTAAATCGATAACAATCCAGTACCACCAGTTTTCAATTACCTTTCTAGCAACAAGAAATGTTGCCCATATAGCAAACCATGTTGTAAAAGAATCTAAGAATGGAAGTACTGCATCACTATAAATCATAAGAAGTAGTCCACTTATAGATCCTAAAGTTAAAAGAGTGATGATTGCTTGGACATGAATTATTGGCGGCCAAGATATAATAGGTTTATTACTGGTTTCAGTTTGGCCATTTACCCATTGATACCAGCCATAAACTGCTATTGCCAAGTAGCAAACATTAAGCATAGATTCCATATATAACTTGGCTTCAATAAAAAGCCATATATAAATAATGGCGCTTATGCTGGCAAAAAACCAACAAATAATATTTTCACGAATAACAAAAACAATATAAAAAATAGCTGATATAACAGCTATTAATTCAAGAAATGATTGGGCCTTAGCCTGATCTAAAATGTCAAAAAAAATACTCATTAATTATTTAATTATTGTAGTTTCATTTCTATTGTTAGACCAAATTGTTTTGGATCACCAAACCGAGTATAAAGAGTATCAAAAAAATCCGGAGGCTCATTTCCAAAGAAAAAACCTCGAACTGCATGTTCTTTATTAAATAAATTTCTACTCCAAATTGATACAAGCCAGTTATTCTTCTCAAATCCAAAACGAGTGTTCATTAATCCGAAAGATTTAGATTTTTGATCATGACTTGCTGAAAAGTAGAATTCATCTTTTGCTGTAAAATCAAATCTTGCAAAAAATCCATTATTAGCATCATACGATACACCTCCAGCAAAAGTGTATGCAGGTGCATGTGCTTGATCTCTACCCAATAGGGATTCGATACCCAAATTAACTGGTATTCTCTCAAATGCACCATTGAGTAATCCAAGATTTGCATATAATTCCCAATTCTCATTTGGTGTCCAATTTAACTCAGTTTCTAGGCCAATCATTCGTGATTCATCAACATTTAAAGTAGCAAAACCAAATGTTGTTGGATCTCCAGGAGTCAGCTGAAAAGAAGTTTTTACTTGCTGATCGAATCGCCATTGGTGAAATACAGAAGAATTGAAGATTAATGAATCATTTAAAGAAATAGTTTTAATACCAATTTCTGCCATCCACAGTGCTTCGGCATCATAAAATCTAATATTATCTGGAACCAGACCTAGATTAAATCCACTTGCTTTATAGCCTTTCGAGATTACACCAAAGATAGAAAGCGAGTCATTAAATGTATGGACCAATCCTATATCGGCACCCCACAAATTTTCTGATGGATCGGCAGTTAGACTCTCAGAGTCATGATATTCTGTATAACGCTTTTCAATTCTAAGCCCAGCAGAAATATTGGTATCACTTTTTATTTCATTAGTATATTGACCAAAAAAAGATAAATTTAATGCTTGATAGTCACTATCAAAATTGTAGTTAAGAGCACTAGAGTAATCATAGATAGGATCAAAATAGTCTCCCAAATCAAGCTTTGTGAGCCCATCGCTTAATTTGAGGGCATATAAACCAAATAGCCAGTTCTGTGTTTGATATCGGAGCTCCTGACTTAATGTACGGCGTTTACGATCATTAAAAGTCACATAATCATAAATAAAAGGAGCCCAGCTATTTTCATTACCCCAGTCAGCATCAAAATCAAAATCAATTCTAGAGTTTGCCATAGCTGTAATTGATGTAAGGGAGCCGCCGCCGATGTCATTCCAATTTAATCGCAATGAAGCTCCAATGCTTTCTTGTGCATCTTTACCAGGATTGTCAGACAACATTGTAAAAGTATTATCAATTGAAAAAGCGTCATAACCATTATTTATATTGGCATAAATCATTGATAGATTTACCTCGAACTCATTGTCACCTAAAACTCTCAGACGGGCACGAATAGTAGATTCATCTCTACCATTAGTATCATTAGAGTTCAAATAGGAATTCTTTCTAAAGCCATCACTTTTATATTTATGAGCGCTAATCCTGAATGTTTTAGATGCATCTTCATTAATTTTTCCGCCAAGTGCTGCTCCAAATGAAAATGCATTATCTCCAGCAAAACCAAATTGAATTTTTCCGTCTCGTTCTTCAGATGGTTCGGTTGATTTTAAATAGATGAGACCACCAAGAGCATTTGCACCATAGCGACTTCCTTGTGGTCCCCTTAAAACATTAACTGATTGAATATCAAATAATGTGGCAATAGTTCCGATTCCACTAAAGTCTATGTCATCAATTATAAAACCAATTGATGGATTTGGTGCTCCTTCATATTGTGAGGTTTCTCCTACCCCCCTTATCTGAAAATAGCGCGCCCTATTACCATCCCCAGACCAATTAAAATTAGGAACGAAATTAACAAGCTCTTCAAAATGCTGGACAGCTATTTCCTCTACAAAGCTTGAATCCATGACAGTTACGCTTGAGGGGATTTCAGTTAGTGGGCGCTCACGAAAATCAGCAGTAACAATAATCTCGTCAATTTCTAAACTTTCAGCAAACGTCTGTGAACAAAACAAAACAGCGGCGAACAGCCATATGTGATTTTTAAATATCATTATAATTCCTTCCTACGCCAGCATTAACCGGATCAGGTTCTGAGGGTTCTCAATAATAGAGTCTCAGGCCATAAAGCCACCCCTGTAATTAAAAAATTTTTACTTAAGTCTGGTTATAAGTGCAGATGTATCCCATCGATGACCACCTAATTCTTGCACTTCACCATAAAATATATCAACTAATTTAGTTAATTCAAGATTAGCCCCATTTTTACTTGCCTCCTCGATTGCAATTGCTAGATCTTTTCGCATCAGGTCAACTGCAAATCCAAAATCAAACTCATTTCTTATCATTGTCTCCCAGCGATTGGTCATTTGCCAAGATCCGGCAGCGCCCCCCGAAATTGCCTTTGCTACTACAGATCGATTTAGTCCTGCTTTCTCAGCAAAATGCAAGCCTTCAGCTAGTCCTTGAACTACTCCAGTTAAACAAATCTGATTGACCATTTTTGCAAGTTGTCCAGAGCCGACTGGACCAATATGAGTAATAGCTTTTGAGTATGCCTTCATAATAGGTGCTGCTTTATTAAATGTTTCAGAATTCCCACCTACCATAACTGTAAGCTCACCATTTTCTGCTCCGGCTTGCCCTCCAGAAACAGGAGCATCAAGAAATTCCACTCCCTTAGATTTTGCTTTTTCCGAAATCTCACGAGCTATAGTTGCAGAAGCTGTCGTATGATCGACAATGATAGTATCTCTTTTAATTGAACTTAAGACACCATTTGGACCTAGCAAAACTTCACGGACGTCATCATCATTACCGACACAAGAAAATACTATTTGTGCATTTTCAGCAGCCTCTGCGGGAGTTAAAGCTAATTTTCCCTCATATTTTTTACACCACTGCTCAGCTTTAGATGTAGTTCTGTTGAACACGGTTACATCGTAATTTTTTGCTAGATATCCTGACATTGGATATCCCATTACACCTAACCCTATAAATGCCAACCTCATATTAAAACTCCATAATGAATGTTTATGAATCTAAAGGTTTTTGAATTTAAAAAAACTAACTTGCAAGAATACATATGCCATTACGAAGAACAATTTCATTGCGCTCTTTAACTCTACAGCGAAATGAAATGGTATTTCCATCTTGCCAAATGTCAGTTGTGATTATATCACCTGGAACTACTGGCGATGTGAAACGAGCATCAAAGCTTTTTATTAAATTACAATCGTAATTACAAATTGTTTTCAAAATTGCACGACAGGCTACCCCATAACTGCACATACCATGCAAAATTGGTTTATCAAAACCAGCTTTTATGGCCTCAGTTGGATCTGCATGAAGGGGATTGCGATCACCTGTCAACCGAAACAACAAAGCCTGATCTTCGCGAGTTGATAAATCACAACTAAAATCTGGTTCACGTTTTGGCGCACGATGCGGTCTAGGACCCTTACCGTTTGGTCCCCCAAAACCTCCATCACCTCTAGCAATAACTGTACAGCCTAGCGTAAAAATAAGAGTATTATCACACGCAAGTCTTCCTTCTGCTTCAAAAAGAAATAGCGCACCTTTTCGAGGACCCCAATCAAATACATCAGTAACCCTCTTGTTAATTAAAAGATCAGCTTTAGTTGGCAATGGATTATGCAACTCCATTCGCTGTTCAGAATGTAAAACTTGACTAAAATCCCAGCCCAGTCCTGGCGGAAACATATCAGGCACCAAGACAGTTGCAAATGTAGGCACTATCTTAAAGCTATCGCCTTGCTCATAAACATATGGTAATTCTTTAGAATCAATAGGATTTGCGCCCATTCCAACACTTAATGCATAAAGAATAGCATTTGAATCATCATAACTTAGTGGAAGATCAACATCCTTAGTCGCCATGAGTTTGTCATAATCGAGTGGCATAATTTTTCCTAAAAAAATATTATCGCAATTGTACCGGACTTAAGTAAGAATTTACCTTGAAAATAAAAACCTTTATTCAAATTAATGGTATTTTAGGTCTTATTTGAGCCAATTAACGTACATTAATAGTGCTAGAAAGGCTATGCTCACGTATTATTAGAGCCTAATATTAAAAAATATCGAAAATATTATGAAAAATAAAATTTTTTACACATTAGTTGCTTTCTTTATCTTCACGATAAGTAGCGGCATACAAGCTGCTACGCCTGAAGAAAAACGTATTGGAGATGCTGCTGACATACTTGAAAAGCTTTTCAGAATTCCTGAAAAAACAGCGATGCAAACACTTCTCTCACGTGCATATGCAGTTGCAGTAATACCAGATGTTGTTAAAGCTGCCATTGGAATTGGTGCTAGGCGTGGAAAAGGAATAATTGTAGTTCGACAAAATGACAACTCTTGGAGCAACCCAGCATTTATAACTCTTACAGGCGGTAGCCTAGGATGGCAAATAGGCGTTCAATCAACTGATATAATTTTGGTCTTCAAAACACGTGAGGGTGTTGAGGGAATCGAAAATGGAAGTATTACACTAGGCGCTGATGCTTCTATTGCAGCTGGACCAATAGGTCGACATACTGGAGCTCTTACAGATATTGAATTTGAATCTGAAGTATTTTCATATTCTAGGAGTCGAGGTCTTTTTGCCGGTGTTTCTCTTGAAGGAAGCAACGTAACAATGGATAGAAAAGCTAATGTGGCGTTCTATAATTCACCAGATATGACGCCTGAGCGAATTTTTGTTAGCTCGCCTAATATAGTTCCAAATATTGCAAATACATTTGTTCAAATTCTCACAGCACAAACAAGTCAGCTACCAACACAACCAGGTATGAATATTGAAGGCACTGTTCGTGAAACAAATGAAAGTTCTGATGTTCAAATATTTGGCATGCCTGATAACAATTAGCATTGATCGTTAAACTATAATTAAAAAATGACGTTTAAAGAGTTTATCAGTCAAATACAAGAATTAGCTGAACTTATAGGGCCTAATTTATATCTTCAAGCTCTGATAATAGCCCTGATCTTTATAATGATTGGAAAAATTGCTGATTGGATTATATCTAAAATCATTGGCAGATTTGCTCGTAAATCATCAAATAGTTTTGATGATCAGTTAATAAGTCTTATTCATAAGCCGATTTTTTTGTCGTTCGTATTTTTGGGTCTTTCTCTTTCTACTCAGAGACTAAATCTTCCTGATCCAGTAACTTTTATTACAACTGGTATTTTAAAGACATTAGCAATTTTTATCTGGTTCAACACTATTATGGGAATGTTGGATTTAACTGTAAATGTCTTTTCCAAAAGCAAAGATAGAAAGATTGCGCAAACAGGAATGTTATCGCTTTTACACAATACAATAAAAATTCTAATTGTAGCTTTGGCAATTTATTTTTTCTTCCTTGCTTGGAGTATCAATGTAACTGCTTGGTTAGCATCAGCTGGAATCGTTGGTTTAGCGCTAAGCTTCGCGGCAAAAGATACGTTATCAAATCTTTTTGCAGGTGTTTCGATAATAATCGATGCTCCATATAAAACAGGTGATTTTATTATTTTAGATACAGGTGAGCGAGGCCTGGTCACAGATATTGGACTTCGAAGTACTCGAATTTTAACTAGAGATGATATTGAAATTACTATTCCCAATGGAATCATTGGAAATGGTAAAATTATCAATGAGGCTGGTGGCCCTTCGAAGCAGCATCGCATAAGAACCAGTGTAGATATTGCTTATGGCAGCGACCTAGATCAAGTGATTGAAATCTTAAAATCAGTTGCTTCTTCACATACAGAAGTTCTTAAATATCCAGAGCCAAGAGTGCGACTTAGATCGTTTGGTGAATCAGCTTTAAATTTCGAACTTCTAGGTTGGATCTCTCAGCCTGCTGATCGTGGGCGATTAATCCATGAATTAAATTGTTCAATTTACAAAACACTCAATAAAAATAATATATCTATTCCATTTCCTCAAAGAGAGCTATATTTACACACGATTAATAAAGATAAATAATGTTTTATTTCTTTGCGGTTAGTTCAAAGAATATATAGAAGCATGTGGAGAGTTTGCAGGTAATGAATAGTTTAACATTAAAAAACAAAAATATTTTAATTACTGGAGGTTCGCAAGGAGTTGGTTTTGCAATTGCAAAGGCATGTTGCTCGCTAGACGCTGAAAATGTAGTTATCGTTGGTAGAGATGACTTAAAAGGTAAAAAAGCGGCAAAAGATTTATCCACTGAAAATACAAAAGTTTTTTTTCTAAAGGTAGATTTATTTCATGATAATTCAACTGATCTAATTTTTGATTTCACGTCCCAAGAAATTGGTTCTTTAGATTGCCTTGTAAATGCTGCTGGTATTACTACACGAGGCTCATTTTTGGATGGTAGGATTGAAGATTGGAATCAACTTTTTGCTATAAATGCACGTTCTCCATTTTTTTTAATGCAAGCTTTTATACGCCAAGCTATTGATAATAATATACCGGGTTCAATTGTAAATATTTCATCAATGCACACATATTGTGGTCATCCAGAACTTGCAATGTATGCAGGATCAAAAGCCGCTGTTAGTACTTTAACAAAAAATGCTGCAAATGCTCATGTGAAGGATCGTATCCGAGTAAATGCTATTGCAATGGGTTGGGCTGCAACGCCAGCGGAAAAAGATATGCAAGCAAATAAACTTGGAAAAGGTGAAAATTGGATCGATGAAGCTTCATCACAATTACCTCTTGGACGACTTTTAGATGTTTCCGAAGTTGCTAATTTAACAGTCTATTTATTAAGTGATTTGTCAGGTTTACAAACTGGCACAATTGTTGATTTAGAGCAAAAGATAATGGGACTAGTATAGTTAATCTAAATATTTAAAATTTCAATTCAACACAAATTAAGGATTGATGTGCAAAGCTTGAATGAAAAAAACGTTAGCTTTTTACCCGAAACTTTTCAAATACCAAAATACAATCGAAATACTTTATCCCCGGGTTTAGTTCATTTAGGATGCGGTGCTTTTCATCGAACTCACCTTATGGATTTTCATGAGGATACTTTGGATCATCAAAGAGGTGATTGGGGTGTTATTGGTGTTAACCTTAGATCTCCTGATATTGATTCAATATTAAATCCACAAGGAGGTTTATATTGTAGGCAGCTTCGACACGGAAACGAATGCCAAACAAGATTGATCGGAGGATTGCTTAAAACAATCAGCGTATTAAATGCAAATGAAAAAATACGACGCCAAACTATCCAAAAGGCATTACAAGTAACAAGCTCAAAAAATATAAAAGTTATTACAATGACTGTTACAGAAAAAGGTTACTGCCATGCCCCATCGACAGGCATGCTTCAAGAAAATCATCCCGATGTAGCTCATGACATTATTCATCCAAATTTGCCTCGTTCAGTTCCTGGCTTTGTTTTGGAGGTAATTAAAAGATGTATTAAACTAAATCATAAAGCACCAGCCTTTATCAGTTGTGACAATGTTCCTAGGAATGGTCAAACTCTAAAAGATTGTGTTTTAAAATTGGCAGAACAAGTATGTCCAAATCTTTTAAAGTTTATCGATGATGAAGTAATTTTTCTGAGTACTATGGTAGATAGAATTGTGCCTGCAACAAGAAAGCAAGACATAGTTCAGTTTCAATCTATGACTAATCTTATAGATTCTGGTTTAGTTGTAGGGGAACCCTACCGAATGTGGGTCATTGAAAAGGATGAACGTGCCCATTTACCAGATTGGTCAGCATCAGGTGCAATTATAACTACTAATGTTCATGATTATGAACTAATCAAAATGAGAGTTGTTAACGGAATGCAGACGGCCCTTGCTCATTTAGGTCATCTTTCAAATTTTATATATATGTCTGATGTATTTAGTAACGAAATTTATCGTGAATTTGGAAAGACTTTAATTACTAAGGAGGTCCTGCCTAATTTACCAAAAAATACAAGTATCAAACTAAATGATTATGTTGATGAAACAGTAGATCGCTTGATAAATCCTGCTATAGGACATCGGACAGCACAGATTTCATCTGATGGCTCTCAAAAAGTAAGGCATAGATTAATTGATCCCTTGCA
>MDSZ01075112.1_pt1 | contig 10745 bp, 1 predicted proteins | sample 811201 | NCBI WGS metagenome assembly MDSZ01 (sample SAMN05326647, study PRJNA326480) | marine metagenome | isolation source: seawater | place: Indian Ocean: North | collected 2010
GCTAAAAATGATTTGTATGGCCATCTTTCGACTTCTTGTTCACTAATTTCAAGATATGAAAATGTTAATTGGTCACTTATGGAAATAGAAGCTCTTTCATCATCGTCAAAAAATAACATAACATTAGAATTTACTAATGCTAAATAATCTATTCCAAAACTATCATATGGCCATTTTGTAATATTGTATGCAACTATATCTAAATAACTTATTGAAAAATTATCAAATGGCCAATTTTCTATATTTTCATTCATTATATCTACATAACTCATAGTAAAGTTATCATAAGGCCAATTTTCAACTTCAGATGTTGTTATATCTAAATATTCTACAGATAAATCTTCAAAAGGCCATTTTAATAAATTTGTATTATGAATATTTAAATAATTAATTGTATAATTAACAAAATCTTTATATACATTTAATGAAGCTTTAGTTGGGTCTAAAAATAGTATTGAATATGTTATAAAATCTTTATATATGTTCATACTTGTCGTTAACAAATCAATATAATTTATATTCCAATCAACAAAATCTTTATAAATATTTATTATATTAGATTGATATGGTGTTACAAATGACATACTCAAATCATCAACCAAACTTAATTGATTAGATTCTTTCACACTTAAATAACTTATTGAATAATTTTCATAAGGCCAATTTTCTATATTTTCTTCAGTTACTTTTAAATAATCAACTGAATAATCAAAAAATTCATCAGGTATTTGTAGTTCACCTAAAGTAGGAGTAACAATTGGAATTGTTATATCAGGTTCATCATCTAATATACCAACATAAGGATCTACATAAACAGATTTACTTAAATCCCACATATCTTGGATTAATCCTGTGTAAAGTGGTAAGTGTACTAAACCAGCTTTTTTATATTCAACTTTAGTTCTTTCTAAAATGTTTTGTTTTATTACTACTCCAGATTCTAAATCACTATGTAATGGTAATAAATTTTGTATAGCTTCAATTAAAAATGGATTATATATTTGAGCTTGTGCATCTATATATCTGTTAATATCAATTGATACACCTTTTAAAATTTTATCTCTTAAATCATCTAAATCTTTGTAATGTGATTCATATAAATCAGACCATTTTGAAAATTTTTGAGATACATCTTTATCAGCTAAAAATTCAGTTATGTAACTATCGACTTTATTAACAGGAGAAGTTGACATATCAACTTTATTTGATAACCCACGTTTATTTTTAGATTTATCATTATAATTTGATTCAAAACTACTTTGATGAGGATTTAGATTTTGTTTCATATAACCTCTATCCATATCAGTAGTTATCATATTTGAATTTCTTTGAGAATTACCATCAGTTCGTGGAACAAATTTAAATGTTGTAATTAATTTTCTTGGATATGTAAAGTTAAAAAATCGATGGCCATATTCTCTTGAATAATCTTTTCTATTATCAGGAACAGAATCAACTAAAATACTACTAGTAGATGAACCTGAAGGATAATTTTCATCAAATTTAAATCTATAAATTAATTCACTATCCATGCTATTGAAATCATTACCAACAACTGATTTTGGATTAAAAGTATGTTGTTTAATTTTTGAGGCAGATAACATATTATCCCAAAGTCTTACTTCTCCAATAGACCCTCTCAAACCTTCACCAATATATAAATTAGAACCAGAATCAGGATGTAAACTACCTGTACCATGCCAGTGATGTGTCATAGCATTTAGATTTATAACATTGAATGTGCCTGATAACATAGTAGTTGGATTTAAACTTGATGTTATAAATAAAGGTATCTTATCACCTTCTTTACGAGAAACTACTACTGTCCATATAGAACCTCCTGATGTTGGGTCAATATTACCAACTACTACATTAAACATTTTACCATCACCTATATCAAAATAAGGTGTACTTGAAGAAACATGTGGATAAGAATTTATAGACCCTGTTAGGTTTGTGATAGGATTTATCATAAAGTCTAATCTACCCCTTGTAGGTGAACTAGCAGAAGGTATATAATTTAATTCCCATAGAGATTCACTTTGACTTCCAGATGATTTAACTAATGACATACTTGTATGCCATCTATCAGGAATCATACTAAATTCTAATGTGGGATTAGGATATGTTGGATGTGAACCTGATGCACTATTAGTACCCCAATCTAATTTTATTTTGTCCTTACCCACTCTTTTCTTAAAGCTATAAAAAACTAAAGGTTCTTCTACAAAAGAAACATTTCCATTTGCATTAGTTAGTCCACCCAAAAATGGTTCAAATTCATCACTAAAAACAGATGGATTTTGATGTTCTAAAGAACCTCCATATTCAGCAAAACTTATTAATGTATCAGGATAACCATAAATATTTAATAATGCTCTTAAACTATTTTGAGTTCCTTTTGTTTTATATAAATAAATTAAATTATTTAAAACTTTTCTCCAAGTATTGTTAGTAATATCTTGTACTGTAGATTGTGAACCTGTTATAGATCCGAAATATTCTTCTAAACTACTACTAAATGGATTTATAAGTTCCCAACCCAAATTATCACCAAGTATTGGTAATAAATTTGTTGGAACTGAATCTTGTTTATTATAATGTCTTTTGTAAAAAGTCTTATATGTGTCTATATAATTTCTAACACCATCAAAATGTTCTCCCCACATGTTTACAAAAGTTTGAATATCATCTGAACCAGTTATTATTTTATCAGGTAAATTTTTTATTAAACTATGTATATTATTTTCATCATATTCAGAAGCAGATATACTCATTGTTGTATACCAATTGTCAAATTCTGCAGAACCTGTTGGATATATAAATGAAAATGGTTGTGCATTTAATGGATTTTTGGTTGTAATTTTTACATCTGTTATTAAAGACGAAGTAGCTTGTGCAACAGTTAATGATTGTTTATCACTTACTGATGTATCTGCAAAATTATCATTCTCCCAATAAACATTAAATAATTCTCCAGAAGGTAATACAGAACCAGTAAATGGAACTGTACTTCCTGTTAAAACACTTCCCAATTGTTCATAATCTTCTTTTAAACTAATCTGATATGATGAAGCTGACATAGAAGCTGATACAACATCTGTTGATGATGATAATATTTCATAATATACATCTTCCTTACCAGTAAAATTAGTGATTACATCCGACCACTGTTGCATTGTAATAACATCACCTTGAATATGAGTGTCTGCACCAGAACCTGTAGGTCTCCAATGTGATTGTGAAGATTCTAAAATAATCCTTTTCCAAGATCCACTTACTGGATCTGAATATTCTACATAATTTTTATGCCAAGCTTCAGCTGGTACAGGTGTTTTTCCATTTTCTAGACCATTATTTGCATTATTCCAAGCAAAAGAACTTGACATATCATCATCACCTTTTATTAAAAATGATAAATATACAGAGCCTGAATAATTAAAAAATGGTGGTTCATCCATAAAATATTTATTAGAAAATAATTTTACTTTTGTTGAATCTTTTGATTGATGTTTATGTACAACTTTAAATCCTTCGTGATTTTGTAAAGTTGTATATGTATCCGTTTGGTTTACAGGAATAGAGGAAGCATAATTTAAACCTAAACCAGGAGCAGAAGAAGTAGATGTAGTTTGTCCATCATAATATAAAAATTTTTCATATGGTGTAAATGTATTTTTAATTTTTTGTATTTTATCAAAAGAATCTTTTCTATAAGTTTCAGACCAAGAACCAGTAGCTGAACCTGTTAGATTTAACGATTGTGAAATAACTTCATAATAACCTTGTATATCTCCAACTTTAGTTCTAAAATTTTCTAATTTTTTCTTCGCTGATCCAAAGAAAACATGATTTGAAAATTCTGAAAAATCTACATTTAAATTTACTTCTTCATTTTGTTTTCTATAAATATCATCTACTGTATTTTCAGTAAATGATGCTGTTTCTAATAATTGTTGATAGTTTTGTGCATTATCTTGTTCATAAATTATTTGTTCTGACCAAACACTTGGATCTGGTTGTAATGCATCTCCAATACTTATTGTTTCAATATTACTTACATAAAGTATATTTTGTGTTTGTGTATTAATAACTTCTTTTTCAATATTTATTTTATCTAATTTTTTAAATATAATGTCAATTGGTTTATCTAATCTTAAAATTAATGACATTTTTCCTGGAGAGCTAAGTTCATCAAATGTATAATTATTTATAGTTATATTTTTTTCTCTATCAAAAGTAACTACCCAATCAAATGTATAATCACCAGTTGATGCAAATTTACTTTCCATCATTGTTTGAACAGAATTATCAGTAATTACACCATCTTCATTAAAATTTGCAAATGATATATCTTCAAATCCATCATCTTTAGCTACAACTCTTATTTCTTTTCTCGATGGTGATATTTCTGTTATTACAAATTTTGGATTTGTATAACCCTCACCTGCAAAAATATTTCTTAAAAAATCAAATTGTAATTTATAATCGCCACCAGCTACATAATTTCTTTCTAGTATTTCATTTGGTTTAACTGATATTACATTGTTGGTATCATAAATTTCAATTTGAGGAGCACCATCAACATTTTGATTAGAATAAAATCTACCAACAAAAGTATCACTATTAGAATCATAAACAGTTAATCTTACATAATCTGTTCCTGGTGTCCAGGTCAGATATTGTTCTGTAGATTGTTTTATTAAATCTAATTTATTTTGACTATAATTTTCTTCAAATGTAGGCACTAAATTGCTCCATTTTTATTGTCCGTTTTAGGAGTTTTAATAACAGATTCTCTTCTCGACTTTAACCCAATATCTTTAGTCACTTTATAATCTCCGACCAGTATTCCTTTATTACCATTTCCACTTGTATCTAATATGTTAGAAATGTTTATATCACCACAATTTAACTCAAACAAACATTCATTAGATAATGTTAGATCCTCCGACTCATCTATAAATAGTTTTCCAACAGAATTATCCACAGGAAAACTATTATTCTCACCATCCCAATGTGAAAAATTATTGTATGGATTAAAGTCATTACCAATAACTATTGCATTTTGAATACCCAACATACGACTCATATCCCAAGAACCTCTAAATGTTCTGACTTGTTCTATATCTGTATCACCTAAACTCATTCCAAGTTCGTCATTATAAAAAGCTTTTTCTGCGTAATATTTTTCAAATTTTTCATTTTCATAAAATGGATTAGAATTTATAATCGATTCAACAGATTTAAAATAATTACTATCTTTAGAAATTCCACCTATTATCGGTGTTGTCATTGGCCAAGGTAAATAAGTAAAATCAGGTCCACCAATGTCCATAAAATCTTCAACAAATATTCCATCTAATCCCAAAACTAATCTAATTTCAAGATGTTTATATCTAATTCTACCAACATCATCTGTAGAGTATACTGCAGCTTTAATTATTTTTAAACCAGGTGATGTATATTGATGACTTAAAACATTTGGTGTAGTATTATCATTTTGATATAAATCCATATATTCTGCATCTACAGAAGAAACAAAATCATTAGAAAAATTTGAATCACCTTCTACCCAATCCCAATTTAATATTTTAACACCAATGTTACCTGTTCTACTATTATAATAATTATCATAATTAATATTAAAATTTTTATCATTTAAAGCTATATCAAAATATAAATGAACTAAATTTGGAGCAGAAGCTTTTAAATAATCATTCGAACCAAACTCATAATATTTTTGTATAAAAACATTATTAGGATTGCCAACATTTTGTGGATTTCCTACATATACATTTGATATGGGTCTCCAATCAGGTTCATTTGTTTCATCATTTATAGTTCCTTCATCAATTATTGTTGTATAAATATCATCACTTCTATTAGTAGTTCCAGCACCAGAGTCTTGCCAAAAATCTTCTGTACCTTCATCTACATAATAGTACTGCCCATAAGAATTATATTCAGGCATATTTTTTAATATTTTAAATTCTAAAGCCATTAAAATTGTTTTCCGTCTTTGTCTAATTCAGGTTTCATTTGTGTTTCTTGTTTTTCAGGTATACGAGTTTCTTCTTCATAATCAATTCTATAATCATTGTATATCATTCCATCATTTCCATTACCACTTATATCTTGTAATAATCCCTCATCTTCTTCTGAAAAATCTATATCTATTAATAAATATTTATTAAAGTCAAGTGACCTAACAGAAGTTGCAAGTGCTTCTTCATCTACTTCGTTCCACTCTCTTCCAGGAGTTCCAAATGGTATTCTATCACCTTGTAATCCCAATCCAAAAATCCAATTCCCTTCTTCATCTTTTTTATCAAATTCACCAAATCTATTTATTTTTGGTAACACAGGATAATATGAACCATCATCCCATATTTGATCAACATTTTCATATACAGTTGTTATATCAGATGCATCATCAGGATTATCATATTCAAATGTATTTAATCTATCCGTTAATAAATAATCTTCAGGTACGATATTTTTCCAAAATCTTTCATTCCCAGGATTACCCCCATCACTATCATCAAATCCTAACATTTCTGCCATAGATATGTTTGTATTGAAATATCTAACTTGGCCAATATCTGAATTTCCTATATGTTTACCCATTTCACCATGACCTGTTTGATATTTACCACCATAAATTGGAGCACCATTTGTATCATTTACTGGTAACATAAATGCAGCAATGTCATCTCCTATTAAATTTTCATTCATTTGTGCCAATGCATATTCAGTCATATGTTCATCATAACTATATTGAAAATATAAATCCAATGGACTTTCTTCTGGTAATTCTGGAAAATATCCCAATTGTCTTAAAATATTTTTATAATAAACACTTTGTTCAGAATATCCACCTACAACAACTTGAGGTAATCCTGATTGATTAATTATATATGGGTGTTCATCAAATCCATCAGGTTCATTTATATTTATACGAAGTGTAAATTTAAAAAATCTATCAACACCTGCATTTAATTTTTCTTTTTCTGTTAAATTAAAATTGTCAGAACATACGACTGTATAATCTCCATTTTCATTAGGTCCATAACAATCTTCATCGATATCACAAATGTTACCATTTTTACTACCACCTAAACATAAACCTGATTGGCAATATCCATTACAATGTTGATCATTAGTACATAAGAATCCTCTACCATCAAGTTCACCAGAATTAACATCAACACAACTATTAAATTTTTGTACACTAAACCAATAACCTGTTATTTCATATATTCCTGGTTTTGAATAAATATGTGTTAAAGTTTGTCCATCATCATTTAAGTTATGGAATTGTTTTTCAAATTCTATTTCACCATCACCCCAATTTAATTCAGTTATATAATGTGGATGACTATTTTGTAATGATTCACCAGATCTTGAAAATGGTATATTTGATTCAGATAGTGGTTTAAAATAAAATATGACTTCAGTAGGACCAGTTGTTTCTTCATATTTTTCTAAATCATAGTTTTTATCATAATATTCCCACAACCTAGAATTTTCTCCCAAAAGTCCTCTTTGTGTATAAGCAAATATGTCAGGTGTCCAACCTTCAAATTCAGCATTTATGTCAAAACAAACTGCGTTATTCATTTCAAACGATGGATTAGAAGTCAATTCACCATCATCAGCTAGTATTGGTTTATCAACACCACATTCTATATTAACATTTTGAAGTATACCTTCATATTGTTTACCGATACCTGAAGGACCTCCCCATTTTTGTCCTGACATAGAATATTTATCTTTAAAATAAGATATATAGTAACCCAATTCATCTAAATTATTATCGGTTAGTTTATAAGAATTTGGATCATCAGAATAATAGAATGTTCCAAGAGATGGCCTTTTATCATTATCAAAATCTTCAAAGTCTTTTTTTCTATATTTAAAATCAGGATCTATTTGTTGCCATGAAAAATTAGAATATTCAAATGTTCCTCTTAAATCCATTCCTTGATATGGTGAATGTGCATTAACTAATGACTGGTCATAATTCATACTTTCAGCAACTTCTAAAGTTTTTGGTGGTAAAGAATATTCACCTTGATTACTGTCATATACTGTTAAAGTTATTGTATAAGTACCATTCGTATCAAAAGTATATCCAGCTCCACAAGTTACAAATGTATGTAAATTGTCAAATCCAGATTGAAGACTATTATTTATTTTTATAGGACAATCAGGGTCATAAGGACGACCACCAGAAGAATTATTTCCATCATAAGTTGTTCCATCAAGTGTTGCCCAAAATGATATATTTTCACCAGGTCCTTCTATTTGTAATTTATATGCTTCTACATTTAATTGTCCTAAAGCATTTCCATAAGAATCAATAGATACAACAGATATACCACCAAAATTTTGATTACAAGTAGGATAATCAGGACCATCATCTTGACATTGTATTCCTAAAACATCATCACCAGCTGGTCTAAAGGTAAAATTATTAATTCCGACACCATCAATTGAACTTGGAACAATTACCAGGTCACCAAAATGACAGGGTGAATATACACAATTTTCTGTACATTCGGCTGCTTCTAAATTATAATTGATAGCTCCTGGTAAAGGACAATCAGAACAATCATTCCACGAAGGATGATCTAATGAATTATAAACATTTCCACAATTATCTACAAAATAACTTCCATTTGCACAATATTCATTATGACTTCCCCAGTCTCCACTACCCCATGGTAAATCACATATACAATCACCATTAATATTAGACCATAAACATAAATTTTGATTATAATATGCTTCAGGTAAACCTGAAACATAATTACATGCTGTTGGGTCACCACATTCATCACAAGAACAACCAGCATAATTACAAGGATTGGATGTTCCTTCAGGTTCATATCCAAATTCTGAACACATTCCACAAATATCAGGTTCTGAATTACAAGTTGGACATCCTAACCACTTTCCACCCGAACATCCTAATGGTGGTGTACTTCCATCATCACACCATGCATCTATATCATCAGGGTTATCACTTAATACTCTATCGTCACAACCACAAGGGAAAGTACCTTCATTAAAAGGTTCAGTTGAACAATAATATCCATCTTGAACATCATCACCATTACAATAACAAGTACCTGGACAAGATTCTGATTCTGATGCGTTACCACCACAAACACCAGAACAAGCTATTTCTTCACAAAACTCACTCCAACCATTTACATCACCCTCTGGCCACAAATAAAGGTTTGAATCACCACTAGGACAACTGTCATCTCTACAACCTGCACAACCACAATTTGTACAATTGTCTGGGTCTGTACAATTTTGACAATTCCAGTTTCCATCTGGATTATATTGAGAATCATTTGGACCTAAATGACATTGTCCACAATCATCTATGAATTGACAAACTTCGTTTTTATCTTCACCTAAATTTTCACAATAAGTTCCACCACAACCTTCAGCACAATTTGTTCCATCATTACATACATCACTTCTACAATTTACTCCAGGTATACAAATATTAACTTCATTACCATAAACTATTTTATCTTCTTCACAATATTGAGTACCATCAAAACAATTTTCACAATCTATTTTATAAGAACAAACATTTGCATTATCTGATTCTGTACACTCATTGTTATCACAATAATTACCATTTTGATTCATACCATAATTACAAGCATTTACATCTGTACATCCTGTACAAGTTGTTCCATCCCCCGCACACAATCCACAAATATCAGTATCATTTGTGTCACAAGAAGGTTCAGTATCATCACAATTATCTACATACTCAATAGGATTTGAATTTTGTCCAATATCAACATAATAACCATCACCTAAAGGAACTAATCCTGGATTAGAAGTATTAATGCCACAACAAAAGACAAAACTATCTTCGTTACCCAAACCATCTCCATCTGAATCGAAACAATGTTTTGTTGGTGGACCATCACCACAACCACAACCTTCATCTATAAGTCCTGTAAAACATGCTCCATTACAATCTAAATTAATATTATTACCGAAACAAACACCACAATCATCAATATCTTCTTCCAGACAACATTGAGTTGCACCTGTATCTGGGTGAATAGATTCTACATAACCACCACCACATCCTTCAGGTGGACCTTGACAATCTAATGTCGCATCTTGACCATCACAGACACCACATTGGTCCCAAAGTAATATTGGTGTACCATCAGTTTTTTCAAGTGTAGCACCATAAACATAAAAATAATCATCAGTTGAAGTATCTATAGTATCGTTTGCACCACTTAAATGATCTCCAACTCCCATTGGACTATTTATTCTAAAACTTAAATATTGACCATACTCATCTCCAGCTATATTTTGTGGAATAAATGTACCACCAACTGTAATCCATTCATCTGTTGTAGAAACATCAATTGGTAAAGGTTGATGATATCCTTTAAGTACTTCACCAGTACTTTCACCACTATCTTTTCTAACACATCCAGCATAACAAGCATATGCATTAGCTTGACCAACTGACATATTACAACCACCCTCAACATAACCAGAATCATTTTCATCACAAGCACCAGTTCCTCCACCATCAGGTCCAGGACATACACCGACACTAAACATTTCAGGTGTACAACAATAAGAATTATTAGTTGGAATATCGCTCTCTGCCCAATCATTATTACCACAAGTTTGTTTTATTTGAATACCCCAATTACCCGAAGTAGTACCTGATGGAACATATA
>MDSZ01086195.1_pt1 | contig 10745 bp, 4 predicted proteins | sample 811201 | NCBI WGS metagenome assembly MDSZ01 (sample SAMN05326647, study PRJNA326480) | marine metagenome | isolation source: seawater | place: Indian Ocean: North | collected 2010
GAGGCACCAATTGAAAATTCTAAAATTGTTCCACGAGGTCCAGCAATAACTTCATTAACTGAGTTTTCTGTTGAAGTATTAACAAAAACGAATTGCTGATCCGTACCTTGTGACAATGAATAATAAGCAATGTTATCATCATCAATAGAATCAGGAACCGCTCTAGTGACACCATCACGACTGACAATTGTTCCTAAGCGATTGTCAATTTGGATCATATATTCGGTTTCAATAAGATCGGGGTCAAGATTTTGTCGTGGGGATACTTGTGTAGTATCTAATCCCTGATCAATTCTAATATAATTTGATGATTCACGGCCAGCACCAAGAGACTCTCCAAGAATAAAGCCAGTTCTTAAAAGACCATCAGAATCAAATGCAACAGAAGAAGTCAAACTATTGCTTGAATTGTCCTCTGTATTTCTATCAACTGCAACAAAAAAGGCACCACTTGGATGAAGTTTTGTAGTTCCAAGTGATTGATTAAGTTTACTAATAGGTAAAAACAAAAGATTTTGATTTTCAATTGAAAGCAACTTATTTTTCATTGAAGCAGCATTATCGGTAAATGCTTCTAATACTGGTGTTTGAAGGATTTGTAAATCGTAGTAAGAACTACCACTAGCATTTGAACTATCGTACAAAGCATAATCAATCTCATCGTCACCAAGAGCGAATTTGGCGACATTAAAAGAACCGTCGCCTTTGGCCAGAAGTTGACGGCCAAGGTCAGTTAAAACAACATCAAGTATGATATCGCCACTATTATCTAAAAAACCCATTTACAGTCCTCATGTGTAATAATCTAATAATAAATAGTAATCTCAATAAAACTATTCAAAATCCTCGTTTGTTTTGGATGTTTTAACATTGAAATTAATATTGAAGTCTATTTTTCTTCCTGTGGTTGTAGAAGCGACTCTTATTTTAAAATTTCTACCCCAAACAGAATCCGGTACATTACCTAGTTTTATATTTTCCAAAGAGCCCTTCGCAGTTGACTTATTATATAAGCTTGGCTGATCGTTATCTAGTAATCGCTGTCGTAAAGCAGGCTCTACTTGAAATAAAGAATTGAACTTTTTCATATTCATAAAAGTTGGAGGTAAATCAAAATCACACTTTTTCACTACGACTTTTGAGTCATCAGCATCTTGCACCAATTCAACTTCAAAAACAACCGTTGGATTTGATTTGTGATTATGAATGTTAACTGCTCGGAACATGTAATAATATTTTCTATTTGGAAAAATAAAATCATTAACACTTACATGAGATGATGATTCTCTCTTTTCTTGCAAGAATGACTTGGCATCTTTAAGTTTATTGGCCGAGAAGTCATTATAAGACATTGGCTTCTTATCTAATCTGTAAACTTCATAATATTCCGGAACACCTTCGGAGCTAAAGTAGTATTCATTATCCATCGATGTATAATTGGTTCTAAACAAATTCATAAAATCAAGTTGTTGAAGATCGGCGGTTTCAATTGTCTTGAATGGCTGGACATCCTCGCCAAGTGTGTGGTTCAAAGAAATCTTAATACTTTTATCAGAATCCATCTTTGTAGAGAAGTGAACTTGTGGTCTTAGTGGAGGACTCTGGATTGAAATAATTTTATCGCTAAAATAAGGAATCTCTAATACTTGAAGAGACGGGCGATTCGTTACGGTAATATCTGCTGTGAATTGATTAGCATTCGGTCGCATTATTGGACTACTATAGCTATAAGAATTGCCTACAACCATAACAACCTGCTTCACATCGTATGAATAAGGTTGTCCATATTTAATTTGTGTATCCATCAGGATATTTAGCTCATCTTTGTTGCTGATATAGTATGTTTGCACTGGATCACCAATGATATTATTTACATATTTATCTATCTTGTAGAATAGAACCTCAGCATAGCAGGGCTCTGTATTGATAATATTTTCATATGTTCTCAAATATTTTTGAGCATAAGTTCGTATGATTCCGTTTAAAATAAACTTTTTTAATCTCTCAGCATAAAATGAATCTCTTTCATAACCACTTACAACGGTTAAGTTACCTTCTGCAATATCAAAATTTTGATTTTGAATCCAGTTAGCTAAATTAAAGATCGAAATGTTAGCATTTTGTGTGACTTGTGAGTTCTCCGTCGAGGTCAATAAATCAAATTGTCGGACTGATAAATTAGTGGGATTGGTATAATCGCTTATAAGTAAAGCCATCATTCCTTGATCGTTAAGGTATTTTGTTAAATTACCAACTTTAGAAGAAACAAACTTAATCTCATTATACATCGGATACTGATCGGCAATAGACTCAACTGATTCTAAATTATCAACAACAATGTTTCTTAATTTCTGATCGTTGACGGATGGCATTGTCATAGAATTTCTTGTCCCAACTGTTTGAAAAAATTCTTTATTTGGAGTCGAGAAATTAGACTTCTGTACATCGAGATTTGATCGTTGTATATAATAATTCGGAATGATTCTCTCAGTAACATCTGCGATTTGAGATTCAAATTCACGAGCAAAATAATTGTACTTTGACTTAAGTGAATAAAAGTACTGTGCCTGATTGTTTAGTTGCGAGCGATATGGCAATGTTGTTTCAAGATCATGAGACAAAAAGTTGCCTGAGATCTGAGTGGAAATTTCATCCATAAACTGATTCTTGGTTATGAATCTAGAGCCGGGTAAAGCTGTGACAACAATTTTTTCTTCTCTAAAGTTGCCTTCAGCATTGTAGCTTGTTTCACCATATGATAATTTAAGGGATCTATTATTCTGAGATTTTTTAGTTATCGTATCGTCTTGAAGGGATATATCAACATCAGTTAAGGCTTTACCAAGTTCGTTCTTAAAAAAGTCATTATACGAACTATCATGTGCTTGAAATTTTTTTGTGAATTTACCCATTAGTATGTGCCTCGTATATTCGATGTTGCTCGGCTTACAGCTCGTTGAGCCCCTCTTCTTTGTCTTGACGAAAGATCATTAGTTCGACTTGATGTTTGTATATCAGCTAATGGTCGATTTGGTTGCGGTTGTTCTGAGAAAATAGAACTTTCTTTTACAGGCTGAATTATGGGATTAGTGGTTGAGTAATCATAATTTATATTTGAGGTAGCTTCAAGATTAACCATGAGATTTTTTTGTATTGCTATTGTGGGTTGCGGCTGATTTTGATTTGCTTCGATAATAAAATACTTATCGAATACCTCAAGTTGTAATTCTTCGGGTAGTCGCATTCCGATAAGATCATCATCAAGAGGCACCACTCGGCAAATAAGATTGCGAGTTGTTGTATTCTTATATGTCTCGAGATCAAGTAATTGCCATTTCGGTTTATTGAATATGGGTTTGTTCATCTTATCCATATCGTATCCTGAAAAATATTCTATCTTGTGAACACCAAAATGCTCAATTAACAATTTGTTTTCTGTTTCGTCAGAAGCGAGGAGATCATTAGGTGAGTTTAAAATATTTGTTTTTACATTTGGGCTTCTAGAGAGCATAATTGCTTTTGTATGAAGTGGAATCTTTTTGAACTTTCTTTTTCTTCTTAGTTTTGCAGAATTAGCTTTCTTTGATGCTTTACGGCTTTTAGAAGATTTGTCTCTCTTCTCTTTGAAAACCACATTATTTTCTTTTGTAAGGTCATAATCCTTAATCAATTTTTTCTTTCGCTTTTTAGGAACAGCATCTTTTATCTTCTTTTCAACTTTGATTTTTTCAATATCTTTCAAGTCTTCAAGGGTATATCCAAAATCTAAATTGAGCAGAGGAGACAAGTCACCAAGATATTCAGATGTATTCTCAAATTTTGGATTATTATCATTTGTTGAGACTTTGTTTTTTAATTTTTGAAGTCGTATTCTTTTTCTGAAAAAGCCTCTACCTCGCCTTGGTTTTCTTTTAATCATTTCAACTGTATCGTTCAACAGTGAGTTATCAACTAAATTTGTCTCTGTTAGATCAACATTTCTTGAAGCTGCAATCAATTTTACAGGAGACATATATGCTGTTGAGAAAGAACTTATATCTGTTAACCCCTCAATATCCTCTTGATCTAAGTTCTTACTTTCATCTTGAGTAAAATTAGGATTACCTCGGAAGAAACGATCAATCTCTTGTAATCTTCTTTCCTCGAATAGTGCTCTTGTAATCATTGGGGTGGCCTCATTGGCTTCAAACTTCTCAATGATTCGATATCCCTCGATGGGATCTGTAGCATCAAATATATCTTCATAATCATATGAAATTGACACAATGTTTGGATGGGTCTGTCCATTATTAGCTGGACTTCTTCTATTCTCGAATACTCCCAGTTTTGTCTTCTGTAGATCAAACTTATTCAACAACTCATTTAAAAGGCTGCGGTACATTTCAATAAATGTTGTAATACCGGTGCGAGTTCCTGTTTTGGGATTGATTGAATTATAGAAGCCTTGTGCTTGAGTTGTCTTTTGTTCTTCAGACAAATCATATAGATAAGACTTAAGATTTATATAATTTTCAACACCTCTAATCCACGGAGCAAGATTAAGATTCTCTGGATTGTCAAGATTGAATAATGTGTTTTCGCTCTCAAGAAAAGACTCATTGAACTTGCCCGTCAGCTTATTAACATTTATAGTTTTCGATGATCTTAAAAAATAATCTTCAAGATCTTTGATATCATTCTTATATCTCTTGTATAGATCAGACATAAATTCTTTTGTTCTATCTATCAGAGTTAATTGGATTCCATAAACATAATCACCGTACTTAATATTCCTGAAATCAAAGTCAGCGAAATTGAAATAGCGATATTTTTTATCGCCCATATTGATTTCGGTTAAGTTGTTTGCAGGGCCATCCTGCTCTATAAACGATCCATCTTGATTTCGCTGCTGGATTGTGGCAAAGCCAAATTGAGTGAAATCTGATGCAATTAGGGCTATTTCGGTTCTATCACTTAGAATACGATAAGATTTTTTCTTTGTTTTGTAAGAATTAGCACCTCTGGTTTTTGTGACAAACTTTCTTTTAATTACAAATTTTTTAATTTTAAAGCTCTCAAGAGCTTGATCGAAAAGAGCGGGACTTAGATTCTTTAGAAGTTCGCCATACTTTGTCTTTTCGATAAACATGTTCTCCATATCAAAATAAAGAATTTGTTTTGTTGCATTGGTCTCATCTTTAGTTGCATACGGCTTACCAATAAATGATCTTTTTCCATCAAAAGTATTTAATTTTTTTGATATGTCGTTTGTTTGTCGTTTATCTTTTAATTTAAGATTTTGAGCCTCAGCGAGCCTTAGCATTGGGTGTGGTGTTGGTTTGTGAAAGGCACCGGCCATATAACTGTTTTGATGTAAATGAACTGGACCTGACCAGATTGTGTTATCTGGTAAATAAAAAACATTAGTTGTTGTTTGAAGAGCTCCATCAACAAAGACTTTTTCTGAAGAAATTGGGCCTTGAAAATGTTTGATCTCACTATTATCAAAGTCTGCCATATAATCAACACCGAGCATTGCTTGATCAATTGTTAAAGCGGCAAAATAAGCAACATCAATTAAGTCTTCATCTTTAATCTCAAATGAAAAATTATACTCAAACTCATACATATTGTTGCCTACAGCATATATCGAAGGATCCCCTTCTGGTCTGAGTCTTTTTATCATTCTTTTAACAGTAGACCTATCATAATCTGATGATTTTATAAAATCAAAAGGATTGAGTGTGTATTGTCCATTAGTTATTTGTTGTGTAAAATTTTTGTCAAGAGATTGAACCAAGGTTACATTAAGATAAGTGGTTAACAAGTCATTGTCTGCCCACTGAAAAGATCCATCATCTTGTTTATCTTTTACGACCAACTTAACTTCAATCATCGAAGTTCTCTGTTGACCTTCAATTGAATTGATTGAAGAAATAGTTATGTCTCTAAAATAGACATTTGGTAGATTCTCTAATCCGATAAAAGTCGCAGCCATTAGTCACAAACCTCGATATCACTTGGGGTTATTCTCGATGTATAAATATTAACATCTTGGCCTTGTAAATCAGGACACTCAATTTCAAGATCAATAAATACATCTTTTGTTTTAAGTTCTTTGACACCCTCACAAATATCAGCAATCGCTATCTCTTTGTCAACAAGAAAATCAAAATAATATTCAACATATTCTGGTGTTGGGTCAATTGTACTAATATCTTGTTCATTCATCAAGATATCGTTTTGAATAAGAGAATTCTTTGGAAGGAATTTGAGTTGTTCGTATTTTGTTGTGTCAGCAAAATCTTGCTTGAAAACCTCAACAGCAAAAGAATCAGTTAAATTAAAGCCATTATCTTCGAGTAATTGAACAATCATTTTTTCAAATTCAATATCCACATAAGTACCGTCTTCAAAGATATCTGATCTGAATTCCGGCCTTACAAAGGTGACACCCTGTTGATTTGCTTGTTTGTTCTGGTTTTTAATTGATAAAGTGTAATCAAAATTAACATCAACTTGAGCAACCTGTTGATCTCCGCCTTCGGACCCTACAATAAATTTTGATCCCGCCGAAGATGAATTCTGAATAAAAGTTGCTTTAAATGCAGGTGATTCTTCTGAAGTCTCTTTGCATGTACCAAGTGGTTTCTGAAGGAAATATAACTTATTATCAGAAGAGGGGTATCGAATCTCTTCTGCCTGAAGATACACTTCATTCCTTCCAATGTTTTCGTCGAGATTTTTAAAAAGATAATTAGGCTTTAGATAGGGTGTCTCGCTCAAAATTCTTGTCTTGATATCAGCGGATGTCTCGGATCCTCCGGCAGCTTCGATATTATAGAGGACATCATCGTCAAAGAATGCATAATACGAAGGACGAAGTTTACCAAGAGATAACAAGTTTCTTCCATAAGGTGTAAGTTCAATTGAGATTACTTCTTCTTTTTTATCAAAAAATGACATTACCTACCACGCCTACCGATATTGTTTCTAGTGCTTTCCACAGTTGGATTCTGTTCAATTGTTCTAGAAGACTTTTCTCTTTTTGAGTCACCTTTAGGGACATTTTTAGTTGCACCATCTTGGCTTTCAAGGTCAGAAAAAGTAACTTCTGCGTCAATCTTAACTAGTTCCACCAGCGAAAAGAAATCGTAAGGCCAGTTGTATGATATTAGGTCTTGATCTACTTTTAAAGATTGGTCTCTTGAGATTGTTTGTGTCCCTATTGGAGAACCTTTAACACCAACAACTTTATCGAAATAATTTGTATTTGCTCTTTGCTTAACTTTAAAAACCATCCATCGAAGTTTATTTGGAAGTTCACCGCCTTTCGGTGTCTTATCATTTCCGGCTCCGTAGCCCAATAATTCATTTGCAAGTAGTGGGTGTGAAACTGAAGCCTCTGCTTCTTCAAACGATTCTCCAATTTCAGGAGGTAAGTTTTGCCAAATATCTGAGAGATCTTGTTGAGATAAAGTATGTGTAAATTCAAATATGTACATTGAAAACGGAGTTACCTCTGGATAATTCAGGAAGTCCATGCTTGGAGGGAACACATATCTCTTTGCTTTACGAACCATATCAATAACAGAAGGAGAGGTTCGTTTTGCAAGAGTCTCGAGATCTCCAGATCCCGGTGGAACTCCTAGTCCTTTTTTGTTTTGATCCTCGACACGGAGATATTGCCTTGCAGTTGAGATATTGTCGGCATCAAGTTCAAAGAATTTCTTTTCTCCGTTGATTTCAATAAAAGGCACAGCTATAACAGCTTCACGAATAACACGACCGGAAGCAACTTGACCCAATTTCACAGGAGTTGATGAGAAGCCGCAGAGGTCCACAAGAGATTTATTTTCTTTTGCCTCGATTCCAGATTGACCTAGTTTATTAGTAAACCAAGTCACAGGAATATCGTCAACAGAAAGAAAGATTCCTTCATCATTTGTTGGCAGTCTTCCATATTGGTGCCACATACCACGAGGGGTTTGACTAGTAAAGAGTCTCCCACTTGCAGAAACTATAAGATCAACATCCTTAAAGTTTAGAATCGGGGTCTCAAACTTTGTTTGAATGATCCATCTCGCTGAAGCATCTTCTGTCACATCGGTGATAATATTCACTGGCTGTTCAGATATATCATTCTCAAGATTGATTGAGGCTATCTGGCCACGAGAAAAAAGATTAACAGAAGAATTTAATTGCATAGCATTAAAATTTATTGCAATCTGGTCATCAGTACCGGCAAGACCAGTGCTCTTTTGGGGCCCCTCATTGGTCTTGAAGCCCCAAATATCTTCAAAAGAATCAATATCAGTGCGAAGGTATGTTGTCTCTGATTTTGCAATTATTTCAGATAATGTGTATTTTTTAGTTTCATCTGCCGTAAATGAGATATCGGCCCATGCTTGGCCATGATAATAAGGCGGAGTAAACGGAAAATTGTATCCTTTTAGAGAATCTACATGAAGATCTACAGGGCTAGTTGTAAATCCAACGGATGCAGTAACACCTGCACAAGGTGGACCAAAAGCAGAGGGCCTAGAGTACATTGTAATTGTTTCTCTTGGAACTATATTTCCGGAAAGATAGTCTTGTGGAGGCATGTAAAAACCATATGAACCACTATAGGTCAATCTTGCTCGATCCATAGATCGATACATCTTAACTCTCATAGAATATGTTGTTCCCGAGACTGCTTGACCAAAATTGGGATTACTTTGTTCCAAAGACGAAATTGATGTGAAAGAAGAATTTTTCAAAAAGAAGTTTCCAACTTCAGCACAAAAGTTTGAAGACATCTTTTTATATAACACATCTCCGGTACCATCCCAAAAAGATGATCCATCAATGTTCCCTGATGGGTGCGGTTCGTTACAAATGAGTTCGGTGTTTGCTAAATATTTTTCTGGTTCTACAATCGCTTCAAATGGGACCCTATAATCAAATCTACTATTATTAATCAAATATTCATCCTCATTTGTTCCACCACTAGATCCTGTAGCATGGTAAATCTCTAAGCTATCCAACACAAGAGGATAATCACAAGCGACTCCTGACTTAATTGAATTAAACATAACTCCGGGAGCATACAGCGGATTCATTAATGCTTGCATTTCAAATGAGGCTGCCACTACTGGGTTAACCGTGGTTCCCAATCTATTAAAATAAACATTATCTTTATAAGAATTATAAAATCTTTGTGATAAATCAACTGTTCTTAAAGCAGGATAAAATGAATCATAAGCCAAGAATTTCTTTAATCCTTTGCAAGTGAGTTTAATGGTTGATGGTTCAGCAAAATCTTGATGGTCTTTTTTGATCTTTGCAAAATGCTTTAAAAAGTCAGTTGTAGAATATGTCTCGTAGAATAAATCCTCACTTGATTGATTAGCCGAAGAAAGTCCTCCGGTTACATCAAAGAAATCAAGAATCTTTATTTGAGAACCACTGGCTAATAAAGTTTCAACATGATCACTTATTCTGAACTCTGGGACAATTGAAAAATCTTTTCCTTTTCCACGAAGTTCTTCAATAAAATAATCATACGAAGAATAGAATGGGTTTTTTCCTGCTTGTTCTCCAGCCTGCCAGAGAGCATTACCTTGAAATCTGTCACCAGCATTGGCCACACCAGAGTAAGAACCAGTTTCAGGTATCGGTATTCCTGAAGGACCAACAACAGTACTAGTATCAACAGAGTTCAAAAATTCGAAATATTGAGAATCAGCGGCCACATGATATTGTAAAGTGTGTAACCTATTGTAATAAGGTGCAACTTTCAAAAATCCATCAATATTGCTGGTATTAAGATTTTCAGCAACTAAAGAGCCATAATTTTGAAGAATACCGGGAGTCACATTATCGCTAAAAGGGACTAAAACACCGTAATGAACAGCGGTCTTTGTTTGCCAATTTGGCGAGGCATCTAGAGGCCAAATACTAAATCTCGTAAGATAATCAAATGGAGCCGATTGAGTAATGCGATCGTCTTTATCATCCCTCCAAAAGTTGTTTTCGTAATTCGTTCTCTGTCTTATATGAGCCTTGTAAGTATTGACCTCACGAGGAAAAATTGTTTCCCTGTATTTCATGAATTCGAATGTACTTATGGGACTATCATCAGCATCAAGACCACCATTGAGATAAAACTCTTTGATCTTTTCATAATCTTCCTCGGTGACTTGAGATAGATTGTAGTATTTATTGATTCCATCGTTGACAAAGTAGCCCATCTCATTAGCATAAGACGACTTCAATAATATTCTTTCAATGTTATCAATTGATAAGTCTTCTTTATTTTGGACCCTTTCATTGTCAATCCCAACACCAAAAAGAAATTGCAGTGGGAAATATTTTGATGAAATTGGAACTTCGTCAAATCTCTGAATATCACCATAACGAGAATTGATATATTCTATTTGATTCTCTCCAAAGTTTCGGACGACTTCACGAGAAGGAGTTTCGACAAATGAGAATATATTGTTTGCGACCTGATAACGAGTCAAAGGATTCTCTGATGTTCGAATTTGCTTAAAAATTGGATGTCCATATGGACCATTGCGATGAGCATTTAGGGCTGCTAAATAATCACCATTGTTCGTCAAAGAAAAATGCGGATTGTAATAAGAAGACACATCCGCAGTTAGCGGATATCCAATATAATTTGCCGAACTTGTAATAGCATCTTGTATTAAGGTATTTAAACCAACAAAATCTACAAATAAACTCATATTAACTTCCTAATATCTCTGATCCGGTGGGAA
>MDSZ01087299.1_pt1 | contig 10745 bp, 11 predicted proteins | sample 811201 | NCBI WGS metagenome assembly MDSZ01 (sample SAMN05326647, study PRJNA326480) | marine metagenome | isolation source: seawater | place: Indian Ocean: North | collected 2010
GAAAAATGTAGTTGTTGTAGGATCACAGTGGGGAGATGAAGGGAAAGGCAAAATTGTTGATTGGCTTTCGAGCGAAGCCGACGTAGTAGTTCGTTTTCAAGGAGGACATAATGCTGGTCATACATTAGTTATTGATAAAAAGGTTTTCAAACTTAGACTTCTACCTTCTGGAATCGTAAGAGAAGGAAAAATTTCTATTCTTGGAAATGGAGTCGTAATTGACCCTTGGTCATTACTAGATGAAATTAAAGAAATCAAAAAAAAAGGTATAGATGTTTCTCCGGAAAATTTTATGATTTCTGAATCCGCTTCACTTATATTGCCCTTTCATCAAGAAATGGATGAAATAAGGGAGGACGCTGCGGGAAAAAAAAAAATTGGCACAACAAGAAGAGGGATTGGCCCATGTTATGAGGATAAAATTGGTAGAAGATCAATTAGAGTCATGGATCTAAGATCACCAACAAATCTTGATAGCAGGTTAAAAAATGTTTTATTACATCATAATGCAATTAGAAAAGGATTAAAAAAAAAAACTGTTTAAAAAAGATGAATTGAAAAAAAAATTACTAAAGATTGCCCCAGAAATTTTAAAATTTGCACAACCAGTTTGGTTAAAAATTGATGAATTCAAAAAAAATAGAAAAAAAATTTTATTTGAAGGTGCACAAGGAATATTATTAGATGTTGATCACGGGACTTACCCTTACGTAACTTCTTCAAATACTGTTCCATCTACAGCTGCAACTGGGTCAGGTAGTGGACCAGGAACTTTAAATTATATCTTAGGAATTACTAAAGCTTACACTACTAGAGTAGGAAGTGGTCCTTTCCCTACCGAATTAAAAAATGCTATTGGTGAAAGCTTGGGAAGAAGAGGAAAAGAATTTGGCACTGTAACCGCTAGAAAGAGAAGATGCGGTTGGTTCGACGCTGTCCTTGTTCGTCAAACAATCAGAGTGTCTGGTATTAATGCTATAGCACTGACCAAATTGGATGTGCTAGACGAGTTAGATGAAATTAAGATGTGCGTAGAGTATGATCTTAATGGAAAAAAAATGGATTACTTGCCAGCAGCTAGCGAAGATCAATTCAATATAAAACCAATCTATAAAACTTTTAAAGGTTGGAAAAGCAAAACTCAAGGCATAAGGAATATGAATGATTTACCAGAAAATGCAAAAAGGTATATTTATGCGTTGGAAGATTTTATTGGAGCAAAAGTATCTAGTATTTCTACCAGTCCAGAAAGAGAAGATACTATATTAATCGAAGATCCTTTTAAAACTATTTAGCAGAGAGCAAATTTTTTGATTTACTTGCATTGATCATTGATTTTTGTAATTTTTCAAATGCTTTTGTTTCTATTTGTCTTATTCTTTCTCTACTTATTTTATATTTTTTACTTAAGTCCTCTAAAGTAGATGGATTTTCAACTAATCTTCTTGCCTGAATTATTTGTTTTTCTCTGTCACTTAAAATATTCAATGCATTTTTTAATAATTCTTTTTTATCTTCGTATTCTTGTTTTTGAGAAACAACTAGTTCTTGATCCATCTTATCGTCAACTAACCAATCCTGCCACTCATCACTTTCACCGCTTTTTACCGGATCATTCAATGACTTTTCCTGACCCATCATCCTTCTATTCATGTTAATAACCTCATTAGAGTCTACATCAAGTCTTTTTGAAATTTCATCTACTTGTTCATCTTTTAAATCTCCTTCTTGACCTGGTGCTATTTGATTTTTAAGTTTTTTTAAATTGAAGAAAAGTTTTTTTTGGGCAGTTGTGGTCCCCATTTTTACAAGACTCCATGATCTCAAAACATATTCTTGGATTGCAGCTTTTATCCACCACATTGCATAAGTTGCTAATCTAAAACCTTTATCAGGATCAAATTTTTTTACAGCTTGCATCAAACCTAAATTACCTTCTGATATTAACTCATTAACAGGTAACCCATATCCTCTATATCCCATGGCAATTTTTGCTACTAATCTTAAATGGCTAGTTACTAACTTATGAGCAGATTGTAAATTACCGTGCTCCCTCCAATTTTTAGCTAACATATATTCTTCCTCTGCATCCAGCATTGGAAATTTTTTAATTTGAGCAAGATAAATTGACAACCCACCTACTGCTGGTGAGGGCAAATTTGAAATTTCGTTTTTTTTACTCATAAATGCAAGTTATATATTAATTATATTTTTTCAACTACTGAGATTATTTAGTAAATCTAGCATTTTTTTAAAATTTAAAGGCAGCTCAGAATTGAACTTCATCCACTTATTATTTTTGGGGTGAGTAAATTCTAAGGTTTTTGCGTGTAATGCTTGTCCGTTAAAATTGCTGAGTAAATTTGAAAAATCTTTATTTATTTTTTTGAATTTCATATTTTTTTTACCATACTTATTATCTCCAAGCAGAGATGTTCCTTTGTATTTAAGGTGAACTCTTATTTGGTGAGTTCTTCCTGTCTCTAATTCACACTCCATCAAACTTATCTTTGGAATATTTTTCAAACTGAATACTTTCAAAGTTTTATAGTTTGTGATTGCTTTTTTTCCATTAATTTCACTTACAACCATTATTTGTCTATTTTTTTTACTTCTAGATATTAAAGTTTCAATACGACCTTTTAGGGGTCTAACGACTCCCCAAACTAAACACTGATAAACTCTTTTTATTGAATGTTTGCTAAATTGTATTCCTAATTTAGAGTGTGCAAGATTGTTTTTTGCGATTACTAAAAGTCCACTAGTATCTTTATCAATTCGATGAACAATTCCAGGTCTAAGTTCTCCATTTAAATTTGATAAATTACTTTTGTATTTGTAAGCTAAAGCGTTTGCTAAAGTATTATCTTTGTTACCTGCACCAGGATGTACAACCATACCTTTTGGTTTATTTATTACAAGAATATCCTTATCATCATAAATTATATTAAGATTTATATTTTTTGGCTCTAACTGATTGTTATTTCTATAATCAATCTTTATATCGATTTCATCATTTGATTTTATTCTTTTAGAGGGAGAGTCTATATTTACATTATTTAATTTAACACAGTTTGTCTCAATAAGCTTTTTAATATATGAGCGAGTTAAATTATCAATTTTACTTGCTAAAAAAGTATCAATTCTTTTGCCATTGTCATTTGTATTAACTAAAAATTTCATTGAGTTATTCATAAAATTATCTAAAGTGTAAAAAATGCGCCGGTAGCTTCAACTGGATAGAGCGCCGGATTTCGGCTCCGGAGGTTATGGGTTCGACTCCTATCCGGCGCACCATAATTAAGCAATCCATTTAAGATATTTTTGTTGATTATCTAAAATATATTCTGGATATGTTTCATCAATTTTAATTTTTTTTAACTTAAATCCACGATCAAATATGTCTTCATTCATCAATATTTTGTCTAAAATTTTCTTCTCATTTAGCATTTGATTATTATACTCTCCATGAGAAAAAGATTTTATTTTTTTAAGGATTTGATCAGGACTCTGTAAAAATGAGAAATGCCAACCCCCCTCAATAATTTTTAATTTTTTTTTATCAATTCTCCAAAATGGGTATTTTTTAAATTTTAGGTCTCTTAATTTTTGCATTGAGATAATATTTTTCTTCTTTGTTATTTTTGAGCCTATCCAATTACTTTCGTCTAAATTTTGTAAATTTAATTTATACATAAACATTTTGTGAGAAAAGGCAGCAATATTTTTATCAAATTTAATTTTATTTATTTTTGAAAGATCTGGTATTTCATCAGAGTCTGATAAAATCACTAAATCCTCTGAATAAGCTTTTTCAATCCCGTCGAATAATTTATTTCTTTGATGTTGCTCTATAGGAGACTCACCGCCTAAATGTTTATCAAAGTTGATTTTTTTATCATAGTCAGCAATAACGAACTTTATTTTTTTTTTGAACTTTGGAAAATTGTTGACGTTAAAATTTATGTTTTTTAACTTACCTTGGTGTGTTCTTGTTGACTCTGAAATAACAAAGTAATCAACATATTTATCTAAAATATTAAGTCTTAAATCGACAATATGATCTTCATTAAAGTATTGAAAGCAATCGTATATAGCCATTAATTAAAGTAAAAATCTTTTAAATTTTTTACTTCTTCATCTTCAAGTTTAAATTTTTTTAATAAAGTTTTTAATACATTTATTTGACCTAAAATAAGTAATAAGCTCTTAAATTTGCTAATATTTTCCACTATTAATTTTTCTCCTTTTGCATTCATAAAATTGGGAATGAGAATAATTTCCAACTCAGCCGGTACCCTCGTTACATGTTTGCCTATATTTCTCCAATCAATTACGACATAATTTAAATCGTACAAAATGCTTAAAATTTTTTCCCAACTTGGAGCATCTTTATACATGGAGAATATATGAGTTTCTACTTTAATCATAATCGGTCTAAATTCACCAATACCTTTTAAGATTTCAAGTTCAGAACCTTGTGTATCGATTTTTAAATAATCTAAATTTTTAATTTTCAACTCTTCTAAACAATTACTTAACGTATCACAATCAATCTCTACTTCTTCTGTCACTTTAAAATTGTTATATTCATTTTTTTCAAGATTATGAAGATCAAAAAATTTAGGATCGGGTTCGTACAAGGATGAACTTCCAAGTCTATTTCCTAAAATGTACAATTTTTTTTTTTCTTTTTTACTCCACAAACCCTTTTCGATTACATATTTACTTTCTATCAGTTTTTTGGCCTCACTCTTAATCGGTTCTACTAAAATACTGTCAAAAAAAATATTATATTTTTTAGGAAAAAAATTATCTGAATTGAAACCACCTTGGGCACCAATATCTAGTGCTAAAATTTTTTCACTTATCAAGAATTTTTGAATCAATTTTGAAAAATCTTGAATATTATTACTCTGAAAGCTTTTGTTTTGTAGATAATTTATTGCTCTTCTATTTACTTTAAGTTTTATTAAAATTTTAAATAACAAAGGAAGTATTAATTTAGTTATGCTTCTAAAAATCTTAAAAAATCTATTTTTTAGCATACTTAGAATTTTTCTATTTTTTTGTAAAAGTAGTTAAACCAATTTTTTTTCCATCAATTACCGATGAAGAGCAGTGCAGGTTAGTTCTATCAAAAATTAACATTGAACCCACTTCCCATTGATAAATAAGCTCAACCTCAAGCCCAACTAAATTCTCAACTCTCTCATGTTTTAAATATTTTTGGTGCATTTCTAAATCAAAAGGATTGTCTCCATACATACCAATATGTTCTGAAGATCTTTTATTTTGCCCATATTTCAAATTTGTAATTTCTAATTCTTTTTTATCTAAGGTAAAATTTGTAGACTCACCATAAAACCTATTTTTAAATATAACTGTGCTACCTATTGGGGTGAGTGGAATTAAAGTCTGTTTGTAAATCAAATTTTCTAAATTAAAACCCCCATCGATATGTAATCCTATGGGATTATAACTTTCTTGGAAAAGACCTAATATTTCTTCACCATTTTCCGTTTCTAAATTATCATATTTAAAATCACCAATTTCGTTTGTTAATCTTTTTTTAAAAATTAGCTCTAATTCTTTTCCATAGTCTTTCAACCACCTTTTTTTAATAACATTTTGTTTTTTGTTGTGAACAGTAATAGGCAACTCTTGGTATAATTTTAAAAATTGGTCAATTTCTTTTTGATTAAAAATATTTTTTAGTACCTTGGGATTTCCCTCATTTTTTTTTATTTCTTCTATGTGTTGACGCATATTTATTCTCCCATATTAATTAAAGTTCCCCTTTTTTTAGCCCCAAAATAAGAAGTATAGAAAATCATAACACCGAGAAAGAAATAAACTACTGATATAGTTATTGATATTATTATATTTACGTAATTTACACTATTATTCATCAAAATGCTTCTCATTTCCTCAAATATATGCACCAAAGGCAATCCCTTAGCTATAATTTGCAAAAAGTTTGGCAATATTTCGATTGGATAATAAATACATCCTAATGGAGCCAAGAAAAATAAACTTGCCCAAGCTATATTTTCAAAAGCTGGTCCAAACCTAAGTAGTCCAGATGTAACAAAAAGTCCAAGGCTTACTCCAAATAAATAAAGAGCAATAAGTAAATACAATAAAGGCAAACCAAGCTTAAGCACAGACACCCCAAATAATGGAATAGCAATTAACACTGCTGGAACTAATCCAATTAGCGTTCTAACAATAGCTGTTAAAGTCAATGACGCAATTATTTCTCTTATTCTAATTGGTGCTATGAACAAATTTGTAAAGTTCCTGCTCCAAATTTCCTCTAAAAACATCATATTAAAACTAATGCTTGCTCTAAATAAAAAGTCATATAAAATTGCTGCAGTAAGAATTACTCCTACAGTGTTGCTATAATATTCTGAGTTTAGAGTGAAAAATTTTGATATGAAACCCCATAAAAAAATTTGAACTGTTGGCCAATAAATTAAATCTAACACTCTAGGAAAAGAATTCATTATTAAATATAAATGTCTTAATCCTAGCGCGTAAATTTTACTAAAATTCATTTTTACTCCTTGCTAGTTTTAAAAAAGTATCCTCTAAATTATTTCTTCCGTGTTTTTGAATTAGTGATTTACATGTGCCTTCATCAATTATTTTACCCTTACGCATCATAATTACACTATCACAAAGCCTCTCAACCTCACTCATATTATGTGAGGCTAAAATTATTGTGACTTTATTTTTTGACTTATATTCTTGAATATAACTTCTTACAAAATCTCCGATGTCTGGGTCTAAACTAGCGGTTGGCTCGTCTAAAAAAAGAATTTCTGGATTATTTATCAAGGACTTTGCTAAAGAGACTCTATTTTTTTGCCCTGAAGATAATTCACCTGTTTTTGTATTAAAAAAGTTTTTAATATCTAAATCATTTGAAACATCCTCAATTCTTTTATTAAGATTTTCTATTCCATATAATCTACCGTAAACCTCAAGATTTTGTTTAACAGTCAGTTTTTTTGGCAATTCAACATAAGGAGATGCAAAATTTAATCTACTAAGTATCTCATTTCTTTTAAAGTCTTTAATATCTTTATTATCTATTAAAATCTTTCCTTCAGTTGGACTAATCAGGCCCAACATCATTCCAATAGATGTAGTCTTGCCACAACCATTTGGACCTAGAAGGCCAATAGTTTTATTTTTTTCAATTTGAAAATTTATCTTATTTACAGCAAGGTACTTCTTATAAATTTTTGTTAGATTTTTTATTTGAATAAACATTATTTTGATGCTCTTTTTAAACGATCATTTATAGCTATACCAGCTCCTCTATTAGGTATTTTTGTCACAAATATTTTTTTAAATCCCTTATTCTTTATATTTCTCATAGTTGCGTAAAGATTTGATGCAGCTTCATTTAAATTCCCCTGCTTGCTAAGGTTAAAATGATTTTTTCTCGATTTGTACTTTTTTCCAAAAGTAATAAAAGCATACTGAGAATTACTTGGTTTTTGATTTAAAATTACTGGTATACCAGGGTAATAATGTTTTCCAAGCATACCAGGTGATTTAATAACAGGTCTACTTTTAATATTTTTCGATATTGTCGAATTTAAATCATTAAAACTTATAATTCCTGGTCTTAAAATTCTGGGTTTTCCTGTCAAATCTATTACGGTGGACTCAATACCAATTTTACATTTTCCGCCATTAACAATTATTTTCAATTTTTTTTTAAATTCCGATCTTACGTCGTATGCTGTTACCGGACTCAGTTTTGAAGAAACGTTGGCACTTGGCATCGCTATGGGAAATTTGATTTTTTTAAGTATAGTCCTTATAACTCTATGTTTTGGAAATCTAATAGCTACTGTTTTAAGATTTGCTGTCACAAGTGAATTAATTTTTGAGCCTTTTTTTTTACGTAAAATAAAAGTAATGGGTCCTGGGCAATATTTTTTATAATATTTTAAAAAAAATTTATTTAAAATCACATCTTTGTTGGTTTGATTGATATTATGATAATGGACTATTAATGGATTATTTTTTGGTCTTTTTTTTAATTTGTAAATCTTATTTACAGCTTTTTTGGAATAAGCATTTCCTGCTAGTCCATAAACTGTTTCAGTGGGTAGACCTACCAAATTACCATTGCTTAAGTTATCGACAGTTTTTTTTAGCGTTTTATTGTTAAAAGAATAAATATTTGAATAGATGTTTTTCATAATGTAATTATTATTAGACTTATGAAGATCGAAAATATTCCAGCTAACGTAAAAAGTAAATCATTAAAAGAGGCTCGAGAAGAAATAAATGAGATTTTGGCTAAACTGGAGAGTGAAAATTTGGAGGTAGATAAAGCACAAGTTCATTACAAAAGATTAATGCAACTAAATAAACATGTAGAAACTCTTTTTAAAAAAAAATCAATGGAAATTTCACTAAAAGATTTTAATTCAGATGATTAAATATAAATTAATTAAAAATGCAAAAAAGATTGACAATTATTTATTAGGTTTTTTAAAAAAACAAAAAAAATCTTTATTATTGGTCCCAATGAAATATGGCGTGATTTCGGGTGGAAAAAAAATTAGATCAAAAATTATAATGGATACTGGAAAAATCTTTAATATTGATGAAAAAAAACTTATCTCACTCTGTGCTGCGGTAGAATGTATACACTCTTACTCCCTAATTCATGACGATCTTCCATGTATGGACAATGATTCTTTTAGAAGAGGAAAATTATCTACTCACAAAAAATTTGGTGAGGCAACAGCTGTATTAGCCGGAAACGCTTTATTAACTTTAGCTTTTGAAATTATTTCAACTAACAAAAATTCTTTATCACAAAAACAGAAAAATGAGATCGTAAGTTTGTTAGCAAATTTTTCAGGCCATACCGGTATAGCAGGCGGGCAAGAGTTAGATCTGAAATTCGAAAATAAAAAAAAAAATATTAATCAAATTATAGATATGCAAAGAAAAAAAACTGGAAAATTATTTAACTTTTGTCTGCAGTCAGTTGCAATTGTAGCTAATAAAAATGCAAACGAAAAAAAGTCTATGGGCATACTCGGGGAAGAAATAGGTTTACTGTTTCAACTTACTGATGATTTTTTAGACATAAGGGGATCAAAACATTTAGTTGGAAAACCGACTAAAAAAGATAAAAAAAAAGGTAAATCAACTTTAATTAATCTCATGGGCTACAAAAAGGCGTTCAACTACGCAGATAAATTAAAAAAAAATATATTGCTTAAGTTAAAAAAACGTGGAAAAAATACTAATGAATTAATCGATACAATCGAATTTATATTAGGTAGAAATTTTTAATGAGCAAACTTATCAAACAAATTAATTTTCCAAGTGATCTAAGAAAATTTAAAAAGGAGGATTTGAAACAGATCTCTGATGAGCTTAGAGAGGAGTTGATTGACGTTGTTTCTGAAACTGGCGGTCATTTAGGTGCTGGTTTGGGAGTCGTAGAGTTAACAATTGCTTTGCACTATGTATTTGATACACCAAAAGATAAATTAGTTTGGGATGTAAGTCACCAATGTTATCCTCACAAAATTATTACTGGCAGAAGAGATCGAATAAAAACTCTTAGAAAAGGAGGAGGTTTATCTGGTTTCACTAAAAGAACTGAAAGTGAGTACGATCCATTTGGAGCTGCTCATAGTTCTACCTCGATTTCGTCAACCCTAGGAATGTCAGTAGCAAAAAAATTGTCTAATAATAAAAATAATGTAATTGCAGTTATTGGCGACGGGGCTATGAGTGCTGGAATGGCCTACGAAGCAATGAATAACGCAGGGGCACTTAAATCTAACCTAATTGTAGTTCTTAATGATAACGATATGTCAATAGCTAGACCGGTTGGAGCAATGAGTAAATATCTGGCAAACCTTTTATCTGGGAAACTGTACTTTAGTTTTAGAGAAACAATCAAAATGATTATTTCAGCGTTTTCAAAAAGATTTAGTCAAAAAGCCGGAAAAGCTGAGGATATGTTAAGAAATATAGTTACTGGAGGGACATTATTCAGTGAATTAGGATTTTATTATGTAGGACCCATTGATGGGCATGATGTAGAAAATTTAGTTCAAATATTAGAAAATGTTAAAAATTCCAAACATCATGGCCCAGTGCTTATACATGTAAGAACTCAAAAAGGAAAAGGTTACAAGCCAGCTGAGCAGTCAGGTGATAAATATCATGGTGTTTCAAAATTTAATATATCTACTGGAAAGCAATCAAAATCTAAGTCTAATACTCCATCTTATACGAAAGTTTTTGCTGAAACTTTAATCAAACATGCTGAGCAAGATACGAAAATAGTTGGAATAACTGGCGCAATGCCGTCGGGCACGGGTATCAACTTATTTGAAAAAAAATTTCCAGATAGAACATTTGACGTTGGTATTGCAGAGCAACATGCTGTAACTTTTGCTGCAGGACTAGCAACTGAGGGATATAAACCTTACGCAGCTATTTACTCTACTTTCTTGCAAAGAGCGTATGATCAAGTAGTACATGACGTAGCTTTACAATCTTTACCTGTTAGATTTGCTATAGATAGAGCAGGCCTTGTTGGCGCAGATGGACCAACACACGCAGGTTCTTTTGACATCACTTATCTATCTACTTTACCTAATTTTATAGTAATGGCTGCGAGTGATGAAGCAGAACTTGTAAAAATGATTAATACTTCAGTTGAAATTAATGATAGACCTTCA
>MDSZ01175066.1_pt1 | contig 10745 bp, 4 predicted proteins | sample 811201 | NCBI WGS metagenome assembly MDSZ01 (sample SAMN05326647, study PRJNA326480) | marine metagenome | isolation source: seawater | place: Indian Ocean: North | collected 2010
AAAAGTTCATCAATCACATGGTTTGCAACGATAACCTCCACGTTAAAGTCGTATGGAAAGTGTGCTTCAGCACTTCTTAAACCAGCACCGCCGGCAGCTGAACTAATAATTGTTTCCATGCGCTCTTTTATATTTGCATAAGGAAGCACTGTGTAGTTTCCAGTTGTTGGATCGACTATCCCATAATTGCATGCGTGTACCAGATCTCTAAACGAGGCAACTGTTGGCTTTGCAATTGCTTCCATCAATTCGACCCTGTTTATAAAAAGAGACGGCCAGAAAACACGGTATATCGGTTTTAACGACTGGCCTGTACCAGTAAAAAAGTGGTTGTTGTTTTGTTCCAGAATATAAAATCTTTCAAACACTGAGAGAACATCAGCTTTTGCGTTAAAATCTGTTAGTCCAGCTGGTATACCAATGGTAATAATTTTTCCGTCTCCGAGCAGCTCTTGTGGCAACGTATCCGTAAATTCACTTGAAAGAGCTGTGCGACTCTCAAATTTGTCTGCCAACTGGCTGAGTAGCACTTCTTCTGCTTCAGGTTCGGAGTTCTGAGAAATTGTTTTGCCTAACAAAACACCTGCAAGGTTAAAAAAGTCTATCGTTGGACTAGTCAGGCATGCGTTCGCTACCAGAGCCTCGTTTAATATTTCAATAAGCTTATCATTGTTCATACGCTTCGAAGCATAATTTGATGAAGGCGTATAGGCCGATGTGCGTAATCCGGATTCTTCTGAAAGTAAAAATGATCGCAAAAACGTTTGGCGTGTAGATGAATATGTAATTATTTCCGTGGCTTCAACTCCATGCAATTTTGCGCGATCAACCAAATCGGCGCCATTTGGATCTTCGGCTATAGAAACCATATTATCCTTGGCGGCCTTGTAATGCGTCACAATCGACTTGAGATAGTTAAGAAGCCGTCGAGTGTCTTCCCTGAAGAACACACATGCTTTTGTTATACCGCTGGCTGGTCCCCTGATCGGATCGATCGTAAATGGAAATTGAGGGATTTCTTTGTCGTCAACAAATGTGTAAGGTATTATATCTTCTTCTTTTAATAAGAACCCGAAATAAAGCCGTAGTCCCCGAGCTAACGCGTCGGCACTAGCAGCACTTGGACCAAACCCAACAGAGGCGGCAATTTCAGCCGTTACGGCCGAGGCTCCTTGGTTTACAATATCTACAGCCGCCTGAGGAACGAAATCTCTATTTACGAAGTCCGATGTTTCCAATTCAACTCCAGCTTCATTCCAGAGTCCGGTTGTAAGTTTCCAGCGCACCGGTCCTTCGTCTGGATCTAGATTGTCAACAACCGGTAAGAACATTTTAGCCATTTCGGCGGTTGATGCCAGTTTAAATTTAAGGCACCCTATAGAGTCAGGCAAGAAAACGGAAAGACGCCTTGTAATACCAAACTCGCCGGTGAACCCTGGCGTCAAGGATTCGTTGGCTATGTGGACGGGTGAAAACCGGGTGACAATGGGCGTAAACCCGATGGGAGACTTTGTTTCAAACTCATCTTTTGGCAAATCATCAAACATGCGTGTGGCTATGTCACCAATTATATGTAAAATTTCTGTACGTACCTGCAGATGGTGCAATACAATGTTTGGATTCGTTGTTCCTAATGAAGGCAGGCCAAAGTCTGCCAAATTAAGCGTTGTAGTCGCTGTTGCTGGCACCGGAGCTGTATGAGCCGTAAAACGTTTCGTGGTTGATAAAACACCTCCGACCGATGCGGTGTCACCATAAATCATACCCATATTGCCGTTAGCTGATTTAAAAATAGTATCTAGGATGCCGATCGCTGTTTTGTCGTCATAAGCACCGACGCTTCTTGGTACCAGTCCTCTATCGTTACATAACACGCCAATGTCATATGCCAGGTTTTTTTCTATTTCCCCGCACACTGCTGCAATGAGTTCTTGTATATGGATAATTATCGCCTTTGCTTCTTGATCTGACGCGGATGCCAATATGGCCTCACTGCTGGAGGCTCCAAAGATGTCCTTGATTGCCAGTTGATATGTACCTTGACCCTCAAAGGTATACGTGCCCTGGGTACCTCGAGCTTCGAAGTGCTCACCGACAATTGATCCCATTGTAAGTAGAGTTTGGAAAGCAGTACTAATTTCTCCGGATGCCATTCGCTGACATATGGTCAGGAGTGTCATAACTTTTGTAAAAAAGTGATCCCGAGATTGAATCAGCTGTGGTTCTTCAGCGGCCAACGAGCCTTTGCCCATGTCATGATGCTGCACGATATCTTCTTTGATAGTTCCTTCGTCCCGCTGTGCGGTAAAGGTTTGGGTCTGCATTGCCAGAAACGTTTCCATCTGCGTTACAACGACCTCCACTTCGTCCGCATTGAAGCCCTTGTCAATGCCGCCGTAGCCATCAAAAGTCGTCTCGCCGCCTCCATCCATCACTTTGTTGTGAACCAATACTCCGTCTGCAAAATAGTTTTTGTTATCATTTACCGCAAAGTTATAGGTTTTTATAAGACCGGTATCTATTACCTCAATTTTAACGATGCTGGCGTATGTGCCGGTGTCCAGCATAACTTCATCGCCAACAGCTATTTTCGATGTTTCTTTTAATTCTGAAGCTTCAGCTGAATAATTCAAAATAGTCTTTTCAGGTGAATAGGAGGCCCAGCCCTTACTTTTAACAAAATACGGGTGGTCGAAAGTGTGTTGGGATGATTTTCCATTTGAAAACACGAACTCAACAATGTCATCGTGCATTGGAGAATATGTTTCTAATACCGTTTTTGCTTCAAATGTTGATGTATGGAGATTATAAGTTAAAACTGTATCGCCCGGAACGATGTTTTCAATAACCTTAAAGCTTTTCTCCCCGGATTCATCAACAGTTGTAATTATTGTTCCCGGAACAAAACATGAAGCGTCGTCAGCCTCTTCTGCGTCGCCGTCATCGTCGGCTGACGCCAGCGCCTCAACAGTGTCTGCAACACCGTCTGTGACGGCATCACTGACCGTATCGGCAGTGTCGGTATATACAGGGTCGGGGTCACTGTACATCGATGTTCCGTCTGTGTCGGCAGCATCCATGGATTCGGCGGCATCAGATCCGTCGGTCACAGCGCCGCCCTCGGTGGATTCTGCAGCATCTTCAGCCGCAGCCTCGGTGTCTTTGTCCGGAAGATCTTCCGGAAGAGGGCCAAAAATTGGGTCCGTCAGCTGAAAGCCTGTTTGCTCTTCGGCATTAGTTGGAGCAAAAAGAAGGCCGCCTCCTCCTTTTTTATCAGAGTAACCCGGTTGTGGATGAAACTCAAGCAAATCACCAGTAAACAAACTTCGGAGTGCTCTCATTATTTCGTTTATCAGTAACTGTCCATGACCTTCCATGGAAAAAACAGCGACTTTTCTTTCAAGTTCGTTTACTATCTCGTCAAAAGACTCAACAAAATTATCTAGCCCGCGAAAATCGGTGCCTCTTTCTTCAAGAAGATTGCCAATGTTTTCATCAAACCATTTTTCAATTCCAGATGCAGAATCTGTTAGTTCCCCGGAAAACTTCATGTTTGGTCTTTCAAACGGATAAACGGTGTTAGCTGTAGAAGGCCATCTTAATATTTGTGCCAGCTTCTTTGAATTATCCGTGTCACCCAACGATACATCGGTGGAAGCATCACCCAAAAGATTCTTGGCAATGTTTCCCATAGGGTCAAAATATTCCTCCCCTTTATCTTCGACGTCTTGAGCGTTGATTGAATTAATTATATACGATTTTGTAAGATTAAACCACAAGGTCTGAGCTCTTGAAGCCGCAGTCGCGCCGCGACTTTCTTCAAGTGTGTTTGTTCTAATGATTTGGCGGTTAGCCCTAACGGAACCCACCATTAATTTAGGGCCTTGGCTCAAACACCTCGGATATCCAGCTTGTGTGATAACCGTTCCGGTATCCGGATCCGTGACCCCAAGAGAAAAGCCTAGTGGGTTGTGTGGATAATTTTGGTCTGCGGGCTTAAAGTGATAATCACATGAGTTTCCTTCGCTTGCCATGGCATCAGCCGAGATGAAACCGGTATTCATTATAATGCTCAGTAAATATGCTGCCGCGGCTTCATCGTTGAGGCCTGCGCTGTTGCCGTATGATTGCTGGAACAGATTAGTGAGGTCCGGTAGTCCCTCTAAAATAATTTGATCCAAAAAAGCTGCAAGAGTAAATATTCCAGCGGTTGTCATTGGAGGTGTGAGTTTATCAAAATCAACGGCCTCCAATCGGTATCCCGGCTGAAATTCTGGATCTACTATACGCGCTGCGGATTCGTCTGAAAGACCTACGGTATCTGCAGTCTCAAATATGTCACGTAATTTGTGGTATATAAAATATCCACCAGATTCATTTAAATGAGAAATATCATAAAAAGCTTGTCGTATAGCCCGGGTGGCATTAAGACCGTTTGTGTATCCTAATATTTGCAACCCATATTTGTTATATGATGTAATCTCGTTAATAAAGTTTGTTTTAAATTCATCGATAGTTCTAATAAACTGTATTGAATTAAGGCACAACGTAAGTCTATCTGCATACGCTGTCTCGAGATCTGTTAACTTTGAAATTTCTGGAAGTAATTTTGAATTGTAAAAGTTAAACACATGTTCATGTTGCACGTTGTTGTAGTCAATGCTTTCGTGCATGTTGTTAATTGCCGGATGCAATATTCCTTGGTCGGTACCAAGATCGTAATCAGACGCTAAAAGGATCTTGGGTCTGTTAACAACAATTCCTAACCCTTCTAATGGACTATAACTCTGAACGCTAGCCTGTTCACCGTCAGCCACAGCCTCGACAGCTTCAGCGAATATATTACTTGAATTAAAATCAAATCGCACATTATCTGATCCTGCAACTACATCTTCAATGGATTGTGAAAACCCAAGGGATGTATTCTGAACATCTGTCTGCAGTGGTATATCTGTTACAATATATTCTGTGTCCGGAATTAAGCTTTCAGATTCGTATTCGCCGACGGTCGGTTCCGGAGGTGGAGGTTCATGTGATTCCGCACTCCTTAATTCCGATGCTGCTTTTTCAAGTTCCTTGATTTGTGCCTCGAGTCCTTTAATATCTTCATACAGCACATCTGCAGCATCTTTGTCACCCTCCGCCATTAATTTCTGAGCAGCGGCGTATTTCTCTTTGATCTGCCTCTCAAGCTCCGAAATATCCTCTTTGTAATCTTCGAGAGTCATTGGCGTCTCTGAGCCATCTCGAGTGCCTTCAGGGTTTTCTGGTTTTCCGGAGTCACCTTCATATTCTATGCCTAGTTCCTTTAACTGGTTGGCATAGGCATCTGCCTCTGCATTAGCAGCATCCAACATCTCACCAATCCCTTCGTAACCATACACAGAAAGATATCTTTCTAGATCGTAGTGGTCGAGAGACTTTAGATAGCGAACAAACTGTATTGGATCATATGACTGAAGAGTTGCATCCCCAAGAGCTCTCGACAGCTCATATGCCATCTTACTGAACCCAAGTTCACTGGGATCGGGTTCAGAGGAAGGTGTGGTGGCTTCTCCCCCGGCTGGTGGCACGTATCCATCTCCCCCGGTCGGGGTTGTAGACGGAGAGGCAACGATTTCTGGCCTTAAATATTCTATATTGGCCATATGGGGAAGTATGACGCTTAGCAATGCTGTTGATAGGTCTGCGTCGGATTTTCCTGTTGTGTTTACTGCTATTACGAAAGTTCCGTATTCATCATATTGAAGAACAAAAAAGAACAAGTCTTCGATATCTACTTCATCTAAAAGACCCGCGCGGTGTAAAAGATCTTCGAGTTCCCGCATTGATTGATCATGGCCTCTGAATTCCATAAAATAACGATGTAATTTTTGGGCGCTTATCCAGCCTATTGTTTCACCAATCGGTATATCTGATGGTGGTACAATAGCAGATTCAGTAACGTAGGTGTTTAAACTCATTGACGTAGACCTCTACTTTTTCGATTTTGCGCAGCAGTTTTTGTACTAGACGACAATTCTTCAATCGTCTCTTCACGTATGTTAGTTGCTGAGATATCTACTTTTTCACTTTTCATTTGAATAACGTTATCAAATCTTGCGTCGCGGCCAACAAGCAAGTATTTTAATTTATTTGCGGCTAGCCGCGGTCCGATGGCATCTATATAATAAAAAGACCCCTGAACTAACTTAGATTTTCCAAGTGTGGTATATGATCCAGTCGTTGAATCACTCACGAACAATTCAAAATGATCACAGCTGTTGATAATTTGGTCAGGTATTTGAGCCTGTATCAAGACTCCCTTTGCTTTTGAATTTCTGCTTATATCAACCAACTTAGCATTTAGAGTTATTGGTAAATTCTTGTTACCTTTGCCAGGCTCGGTCGCCAACATCCGACTAGCGGATGTTAAGGATTCCAAGAGAAAAGTTTTTTTGCTCATCCCAACGCGACCAACTATACCATAATCCCGGCGCAGTGGACTTTCATATACGATCGGATCATATTGATAACCGGTTTTTCCATCTGTAAACTCGTTTGGCACGTTTAACTTAAGAGGGTTTTCCAAAAATGAAAGCTGGTTTGCTAGTAAATAGCTCCCTAATCTTAATTCGTAATAGTATGTTCTGCTAGCGTTATAAACCGGTTCAGCTCCCTGAGCTTTTAAAAATTTCCCGTCAATAACTAGCGATATTGAAAATTCGGAGTTGTTGTTAATTTTTGCGTTTAGAGTGTTCAATTCACCCGGGTTTAGTGTGTGTATTCCAAGATCATCAACTTCTCCTGTATCAGAGTGTCTTCTTATCTGCAGTAAACAAACCCTCCGTCTATTTCTACAGGCTTCTATAAATTCATCATCCGGATTGTACAATGAATAATTTTCATCTTTTGGTATATATGGATCCGGAAATTTCATTGTTGCTATAATCTTGTGGCTTCCACCGGCAGAGATGACGCGGGCATTAGAAAAAATATGGCCCAATGTGTCGCGTTCGTAAGTTCTAATAGTGTGGCGGAACAGATGCTTTTGGAGTCCGAATCTTGTCTGTGCAAAAAAATCGTATGAATAAGTATAGTTTATATCTCCGATATATGAATCATTATATGCAATCACTGCATCGCCTCGAGGTGTGGCATCTAATTTTTCTTTCGACATTGTCATGTTAATTCGACGCAACAAACTTCTTACACCAGTCGTCTCATTAAGTCTTTGAGCATACAACACATCACAGTCTTCCGGGACGTTACGTACTAAGAACCTAACAGCATTGTTAATTTGACACGCTGTAAAATCAACATCATGTTCTTCCACGGTACCTTGGTGTACATATGACTCGGAATAACAAATTTTTTCACCCTTATTTGTAGGAATAATGTAAAATTTATATTTACAGTTCCATTCTATTTTAAGTGGTATTTTGAATGCGCGGGCGAATGTGAATTCACCTGCTTTATAGGTTCTGTCACGGCCAGGGGATCTTGTTAGTTTTCTGTAGTATATACAAAAGCCATCAAATGTATCCCGGTGCTTTGATGTAACACACAAATAATGTCTATTACCATCATCAATGACACTTATATCAAACAATTTTCGATTTGTTACAAGTCTTTTAAAAAATTTTCGATGCTTTAATATTTTTGAAGCTTTTGGTTTTCGAACTACGCCAGATGCTTCAGCTCGCACCTGACCCATTTTTCTTCCAAAAGAATCTTTTATATTAACTACCGGGACATCATTTTTTGCAACTCTCACCGTTAATGTTTTCGTGGTCAGACGAGGGACAACAACAGATGAAGCTTTTTTAATCTTTGGCGGAGAAGTGGATGAAACAGATACACATATTGGGTTTTGTGATTTTTGAACTGTTCTGTTTTCGGGACAAGAAAATTTCCCTGCTTGGTCCGACAATTTGCCATCGATAAAGTCGTTTTTCACCAGAACATCGCGCATATATTTTCTATCCATAGGACGTTCTTGAAAAGTAACTTGAGTTTTAATTATATTATCAGAAATATTTGCCTTGACATCAGGCTTAAGTCTTGCATCCCCAAGAGAGCTAGCTGCAGCCATGGCTGCTCCGGGAGTATCTAGGGAAGCCAAGCTGTCGTGCGAAATAAACTCTTTAGGATCTACATCAATTACTTTTGTGCTTTTTTTGTAACTTGATTGTTTTTTGGCGTTTTGCAAATACTGGTTTAATTTGGCAACCGTAGTAGGAGCGTTGTCAGACTGTCTTTTATCTTCAACACTAATTTCAATGCTGTTAACTCCATCGCTAACAAGCTCTCCCATATGTCCTTCAATTTCAATAATAAAGGTTTTGTTTCCAGTTAATGGATCGATCGCATTTGGGGCTGGAGAAACCTTAGCCTGAACTTTATTAAGTGCTTTTGCTGATTTTGCTGATTTTTTATCTTTAAACAACGGCATATTTTTACTCAAAAACTAGTGTAAATATTTTTACAAATTTTGGGACATTATTGCTATCTCGAAATATTTTACCTAAATGAAAAACCGAGCCGGCGTCTGAGCCGTCTGGATTTTTATACGTTCCGTAATCGACAATAGCCAATTTACCAATATCAGATTCATTTATTTCAAACATCTGAGCCAGTATGTTTAGATTAGGATTATCCGATGACAACGTGACCGTTGCAGTTGCAACCGAGCCATCCGCGGCTTGCTGTTTTACGCTTTGGAAATCAGTTGTAGGCAATTCAGTTAAACGTCTGTATGGTGCTAGCGGGACTGAGCTTCCACCGTAGGATACTTTGGGCGGCAGGTATTTGAACGCTGGTAGATTAACTAACGCTGGGTCTGTAAAGATGGGACCTATGGTATCGACATGTTTGTACTGCGACCCATAAACAGTCGTTGGTTTATTAAAAGTAACTTGTGGTACATCTATCTCAAAATATTCGGATAAAGCCCAATTGTTTTTTGTTCCAATAATTTGCAAATTATCAAAACTATCGATAGCATCCCGGACGATGTCTTCCGATCCACTAAATATATTTTGTGAACCCGACGCGAAAGTGGCTTCACGCATATCTGAGCCAGTCGACACGATTTTTCCATCGACGATCCTTTTCCCAGACGTAATATCTAGGGATATTTTTCCCAATTGGTTTATTTCCGGAATAACTACATCGGAATTTGACGAATATGACTCAAACATCAAACGGGACCCAGCATCATCAGGTGTACCATTTCCGGCGTCACGATAAAATACACCATGGTCCGAAAATGACGCATACTTCATTTCGAAAGTCCCATCTGCAATTTGACGGCGACCATTTTCAGTTATAATCACATCCATGATACGCTGTTTATCGTCTAAAATACCGGCCATTCTTTAACTCCTAGTAGTAATTATGCATATCAAGTGTTTTGCAATACCCCTATTTCTGCTTTTAGCGATAAAAGAGCTAGCGATGTAACAATCCTATTCTTCTAAATCAGCATCTTCTTCAAGCCGATCTTTTATAGTTGTAATAATTTCAAGCTGGTGCTCGTATTTAAGTTTTTTTGATTCAGCGTCGCGCTTGGCTTGAGCAACATCCTGAACACAACTTTGAATTCCTGAAATTAATGCATCTATTTTTTCATCGAATGACGTTGTGTTGTTAGCCGCTGCAATTGAGGTCTCTGCTGATTTTACAACATCACCGAAAAGTTTTGTGAGTATGATTGAGATATCAGTGTCTAAGTCATATTCTTTTTTGAGTGTCTTTTCCGCATTTTCTATTTCTGCGGCTACCTTTTTATGATTCATAAAATATCCATTTTGCCAATTGTATACACGAATATAATACCTGCTCGAATAAAGTTTGTATATTTATAGACTTTTTGCAGCTTTATACGACTTTATTGTCTTAAGCGCAATAGGTCGCTCACCAATTTTTTCCCGTGTACGGTTTGGTCGATCCGAACTTAGTATTCTTTCAATTTTTTTTTTCATCTTCTGAAAGATCAAGTTCACTTTTATCGACTTCGAGGCCTTCTTCATGCTGTAGTGCCTCTATCACTTCATCACCCTCTAGTTGCTCTTTAAGTGTCTTAATCTGAAGCTTTAAGTCTTGGATTTGACGTTTAATCTTATCTCTTTTGTTACCTGATATATCTATCACCTCGTTAAGACCGGTTACAAGCAGGTTAATTCGCTCATCGATACTCTGTGTTGAACTAGCTTGTTTTATTGCTGATTGCCCTTTCGCGAGTTGACCAGCATAAACCTCAGATAACAACGCCGTGGCATCGTTGACTTCTTCTAATTTGGATTCCAGTGAGTTAATTGAACCAATAAGTTTGTCTTTTAAATTTGTTGACACGATTACTCCTATTTTATATCAATGACAAAAAAATTGTTTTATATAATTTAATAAAAAAGTGGGCGGAGTAAACTCCGCCCACAACATTTTTGATCAAAAAGATCTTATTATCTTACGACAACCTGCACAATATCACCTGACTCTAGGTCAAACTCAAACGCAAGGTTACCCGCACCGTCTCCGTGTTCGTAGTAATCATTGTTAGCACCGGCGCTAGCGCCACCTAAAAGCAGCTGGCCGTTGACATAAACTTCAGTGTTATGCAGTGCGCCACCCGAAGATGTTGACTGAGCACCAAAGTTTGCTGTAGTGATACCGGTTGCTAATTTAGCGTTGGCGTTGAGGCCGTTAGCTCCAATGACAGCTGAGAACTTAGTTGAGTTATAAGCAAGTGATTTACCCTCGATACT
>MDSZ01201710.1_pt1 | contig 10745 bp, 11 predicted proteins | sample 811201 | NCBI WGS metagenome assembly MDSZ01 (sample SAMN05326647, study PRJNA326480) | marine metagenome | isolation source: seawater | place: Indian Ocean: North | collected 2010
GATAGAATTAACATGTGTGGTAACTTTGGCGATGCTATTATGTCACCACATTTAATAGATATTATTGAATATATTGTTAGTGTTAATAATAAAATTCAAATATTAATACGCACCAATGGCGGAGTAAGAAATAAATCATTTTGGAAAAAGTTAGGACAGATTAGTAAAGATACCAATCAAGTTATTGTAATTTTTAGTATCGATGGATTAATAGATACAAATCACATTTATAGAAGAAATGTTGATTGGAATAAACTTACAAATAATATAACCACTTATATACCAAATGGAGGTATAGCACATTGGGAATTTTTACAATTTGAACATAATCAACATCAAATACAAGAAGCAGAAGAATTATCAAAAGGATGGGGATTTGAAAAATTTATAAAAAAAATACCACTTGGTTTTGAAAATTATGGTAACGGTGTTGGAGAGATTCCAGTATTAGATTCTAAATCTAATTTGCTATACATGGTTCGTCAAAGTTCAGAGCATATAACATATTATAATAATAATGATCCAGTTAGAGACATTCCTAAAATTACAAAACAAAGATTTGATGAATATTATCAAACAGCCTCAATAAGAGATTCTAGATCAATTGTAATACCAAAGGATGTAGATGATGTTAAATGCAATGCACTAAGAGATAAAGAAATATATGTATCAGCAAACGGAGATGTATTGCCTTGTTGCTTTTTGGGAATAACATCTGGAAAAATTCTTTCCAAAGATGTCTTTGAGTTTAACAAATGGCTAATTGACAATGATTATAAAGAAAAAATAAATTTACAAAATAGAACTATAACTGAAATATTAAATGACAAAATATTTTCAGAAATACAAAAGCTATGGCATACAAAAGAACAAGCTGCATTGAGGTGTATAAATATTTGCGGAGTATGCGGCACTAATCAAAAAAATACAGTGGATAAAATATTTAATGAATGATTCTATTAAATGGGTAAAAGAAAATCTCAACATACATAGTAAGACTGTGTGTGGTGCTAAATGGTATAATGCTACTATTTGGCTAGGTAACGGCATGACTGCAAGTTGTCACCATCCACCTCCTCATAAGATTGACCCAGAAGAAGTTAAAATAAATCCAAGTGCTTTACACAATACTTCATATAAAAAACGTGTTCGCAAACAAATGCAAGAAGGAATACAATGCAGAGAGTGTGATTATTGTTGGAAGATTGAAAACTTAGAAAACAATACAGTAAGTGATAGATTTTATAAGAGTGTAATATACACACAAGATGAACTTGAAAAAGCATTTACTAGCAACTGGCAAGAAGATTCTCAACTAAAAACTTTGGAAATTGCATTTGATAGTAATTGTAATTTTGCATGTAGCTATTGCAATGCTGGTTATAGCACAACTTGGGCAAATGATATTAAAAAGAATGGATCGTATCGTGATCTAAAAAGCGATGGATGGGGAGCATTTGCACACGACGGTTCTTGGTCTATGCCTCATGGTCCTGCAAACAAAGACAATCCATACATTGAAGCATTTTGGAAATGGTGGGAATCTGAACTACAACATACACTAGTAGAATTAAGAGTAACTGGTGGAGAGGCAACTGTCTCAAATGATTTTTGGAAATTGATTGATTGGTATAAAGATAATTCAGCTTGTCGTGTTAGATTAGCAGTGAATTCAAATCTTGGAGTAAAGAAAGATAAACTTGACAAATTAATACAAGCAAGTCATTACATCAAGAACATGGATTTATATACTAGTAACGAATCAGTTGGAATAAATGCTGAATATATAAGAGATGGTCTTGTGTGGGAAGAATGGAAAAGTAACCTAGAAAAACTTGCCAACGAAGGTAATTTTAATCTGTTACATGTTATGCTAACACTGAATGCATTATGCTTATCAAGCATAGACAAAATGTTAGATTTTGTATTTGATCTAAGAGAAAAAACTGGAGTTAAGATTGATACTAGTTATAATATACTACGGTTTCCTAGCTTCCAAAGTATAACAACATTACCTATACACATTAAAAAAGAAAGATATCATTATTTGAATAACTGGTATCAACAAAACATTGAAAGATTTAATGATTGGGAACGTGATGGTTTTTTAAGATTGTTAACATATATAAAAAATATAGACGAAGGACACGATGTAAGAAAGCATAGTGATATAAAAAAACGACAAGAAGACTTTGTTAAATTTTTTATGCAATACGATAAGCGTAGAGGTTTTAACTTTTCAGATGCTTTTAGTAATTGGCCAGAATTAGTTTATTGGTATAATAGTTTTGATATAACTGTATCAAATCAAGAAGTAAAACTTATAAATGGAGATGCTACCGAATGGGGTAAGGAAATTTATAACGAGGTAATGAAAAATGAGTAATAAAGATTTTGATAAACTTTTAAAAAACGGCGCATTTTGCACAGCACCATGGATACATTTACATATTGTCCCAGACGGAAGATTATTTCCTTGTTGCGGCACAGACTTTGGCGAAGGAGACATTGCGTTACCTGGATATGGCAATGTTAAAGATGGAATCAAACAAGCATTTAATAGTTCACGTATGAAACAACTTCGCTTAGAGATGATGTCTGGTGAACGTCCAGGAGAATGCTATCGTTGTTTTGAAAGAGAAGACACTGGCATGGCAGACAGTATGCGAGGATGGTTCAACAAAGATTTTATCGATGATGTTACTAAAAACCTAGTTGAAAACTGCACATCTGACGATGGCACTGTTGACCAAATGAATATCAAATATTTAGATATTCGGTTTGGGAATATATGCAATCTTAAATGTAGAATGTGCGGACTTGCTTTGAGCAGCAGTTGGTATGACGAGGAAGTAGAATTTAAAAAATTAAATGGTGACGAACCCCCTACGCAAAAATTCATTCATGTTGATATGTATGATGAATTGGAAAACTATTTGCCATATGTAGAGCAGATTTATTTTGCTGGCGGTGAGCCTATGCTGTATCCTGAGCATTTTAAAATATTAAAAAAGTTAATTGAACTAGACAAGACAGACGTTAGATTAAAATATAATACCAATCTTTCTACACTGAATTACAAGGGAGAAAGTGTTGTTGATTTGTGGAATCAATTTAAATATAAAGTAACTGTAGGAGCTAGCATTGACGCTAAAGGAAAAGAAATAGAATTCATTCGAACCGGTGCTAAGTGGAAAACGTTAGAAAAACATCTCAACCTATTATCATCCACAGACAACGTAGTCGTGTGGCCATCTACTACAGTTGGATTTTTAAACATACATGTATTACCAGAATTCTGGGACGAAGCAATCAATAAAGGATGGGATAATATTCCATATCAGGTTAACTTCATTCAGCATCCAAACTGGATGTGCCTTAAAAATATGCCAGCTTGGTTACGAGATGAAACAGTAATAATGATACAAGACTACATAGAAACTCTTAAAGAACGTAAACTTGATCATCATGTCAAGGGATTTGAAGATATTATTCGTTATATTGAGTCAAGTATCACAGATGAAAAAACTGCAAACGAATACATAGAGTTTGGAAAAATGATGTTAAACCTCTACAAACAGACAGCAAACATACATTGGGAACAATCACTTCCTCACTTGAAGTTTATATTTGAACGACATAACGAAAAAATCAAATGAGAACAAAGTATAACTTATGTAGCAAGCTATGGACTGATTTGAACATAGATCTTGGCAGAAAAAATATTAGGCATTGTTGTAAGACATTGCGTAACTATGAGATACCTCTGACAGAGGTTATTGAAAAAAAGCACAATATTTTTAATTTTGACAAGGTGTCTATTGAATCTAGGAAGAATATGATACATGATAATATTCTTCCTAGTGTTTGTCACGAGTGTAAAATCAATGAACCAAACAGTATAAGACATGCTTGGAATATATGGAACGATGAACAAATTGATTACATGCGTTCTGGTTTGGAAAAAGATGTAAACATTACAAACTACATTGAGTTAGACATTGGTAGTAAATGTGATATGGCATGTGTGTATTGTGGTCCTTGGAGTAGTAGTGCATGGTCAAAAGAATTAGGACACGATGTAATTAATCTAGCAATAAACGATACTTGGCAACAACATGTATTAGAATCTTTAGTTGATTATATCAAACGTTTTCCAAAAGATAAAGAGGTATTAACTTTTAATATCCTAGGAGGAGAGCCTCTGATTATGCCAGTAACATATGATTTTATAGATATGCTAGCACCTATAGCATCAGAGTTTGACAATCCTCCAGAAATGATGATTACTACAAACTTAAACACGCCTAAGAAGTTATTGAATAGATTTATAAGTGTTATGAAAAAATACAAAGGTATTTTTAAATTTACTATATCAGTTAGTATAGAAGATACAGGAAGAAATGCTGAAATGGTTAGGCATGGACTAAATTGGCAAAGGTTTGAAAACAATTTAGAAGTTGTAAAAGAGCATGCAGATTTTATTGGATTTACCAATACACTAAACATACTAAGTGTTGAAAGTTTTCATGATACTATAGATTGGATGTTTGAAACAATGCATGATAGAAAATATTCAGAGCAATGGAGTATATCAGTGAATATGGTTCATAGTGGAAAAACTGATGTTAGATATCTTGACAAAAATTATTACTACAAAGATCTTATTTTAAACTCACTCGATAAATATTTTATCAGTATGGGAGGAAGAGACAGCAACAATCATGATGTTGCTAGAGTATATGTTCATATTGATAATCTTTTTGAAAGGATGGGAACAAAACTTCCTACAGATGATTTTTTCAACTTTTGGAATGCAATGGGTAAACGAAAACAAATTGATTATTATCAATTTGAATTATTAGGAAAACTGAGAAAAAAACATGGAAAATAAATCTATTTGTCCTATGCCGTTTTGGTCTATAGATATCGAACCACATGGAGAAATAAAACCGTGTTGTATCTTTATGCAACCAGAAGAAGATCAAATTATGAATCCGGTTCAGCATACCATTGAAGAATATTGGAATAGTGATTATATTAAAGATATTAGGAAAAAAATGCTAGCAGGCGAAAAATTATCTCAGTGTAGACTTTGCTACGATGAAGAAAAAAATACTGGACATAGTAAACGTATTCGAGAACTAGACTTAGTTCATGATCAATCCATATACCAAAATCCCAAATTGCAAAAGTTAGACTTTAAGTTGGGTAACACTTGTAATTTAAAATGTAGAACATGTAACAGCTATTCTAGTAGTTTGGTAAACAGCGAAAATATAATAATATCAAAAAAAGAATCAGACGAAGATATTAGAAAGTATAATTTTAATCCTGCAAAAGATACAAAGATGATGAAATGGCCATCTAGCACTAAAATATTCAACGAAGTTTTAGAAAACAATATTCAAGATATTGTTAACATTGACTTTATGGGAGGAGAACCTCTGTTAGATAAAACACACATAGAGTTTGTAAAAAGCATACCAACTGAAAATAAAAATAGAATGTATGTAAATTATGTTACAAACGGCACTAGAAAAATTGATTTTGAATTACTCAAAGACTTTAAAAATATACATGTTACAGTTAGTGCAGATGGTATAGGTGATAGATTCGAATATGCTAGACATCCTGCTAAGTGGGATCAAGTAAGCGAAAACATTTTAGATATATACAAAAAATCAGATAGTATGCTTATCAGTTACACGCTGAGTGTTTATAGTTTGTATGGTATTCCAGATGCATTAGATTGGTATTCACAAAATGGAATAAAGGTATGGATTAACTATTGTCATTATCCATGGGAAGCTAACTCTAGAATTATGCCTGAACATAAGAAAAAAGAAATAACAGAAATTTTAAGACAAAGAGAGAAACCTAGCTGGAAAGATATTTGTTCAGTAAACATTGAAGAAGTTATTGGATTCATTAATGAAGATTTAAACAATAACGATTATAGTATACAAGATACTATTAACAATATGAAAATAAGAGACAAGTATAGAAAAGAAAATTATTTAGAAAGCCTTCCGGAATTTAGAGATTTGTAATGGAAAAATTCTTGCATTACAAAAATATAAACAATGGAAATATAGCAGTAGTAAGTATACTGCACCATGGTCACTTATACAACAAGTATATCGATTACATTGACAAAGTTATTCAAAATCATAAAACCTTTGCAGATGTAAACGGGTTTGATTACTTTTTGTTTAACAGTGAAATCAATAATGAGTATAACTTATATGACAAAGACTTCAACGGACCTGATATTTGTTTGGGAATGAGTAAATGGTATGCTGTCAATCATTTGTTTAAAAACAGTGATTACCAAGGAATATTGTTTGTTGATTATGACAGTTGTTTTTTAAAATTTGAAAACTTTAAAGTTCCACAATCTACTTGTTTGTCTCCTGTATACGGCACTCCATATTATGATGCAGTATTACTTTTGTATTATTGTTTAGCCAAAGGTATAACATATAAAACATTTGTTAATAACACACGAGCACACAAATATAACAGTGGATTTATGTTTATCAATAGAGATTTCTTTAGAGAACCGGAATTAGATGATTATGTTGAATTTTCAAAACAAGTTTTTTACGATGTGAATAACAATACCGACACATGGATTTCACAAGGTAACTTTGATTATACAAGTATTATGAATCATACCAACATTACATTAACACCATTTGATGAAGTGTTTTTAATGTATAACATTATTAAAAATAATCATGAACCAATTGACATATTTGATACTGAAATATACAATGTAAATAATATGAATATGGTTACAGACCAAACACAACACATACATTTTTGCACAGATAAATTACAATTTTTTGATTACTATGACAAACATTAAACACATATACTGCTTCGGTGATAGTCATGTAGCCGGAGACGAACTTTGTTCTCCAGAAATTCCAAAACTACAGGAATATTTAAAAACAGTTGAAAGCAATCACATTACTGATGCTGTAAAAGTGCCACAGAAAAATTTAGATAATATATATTTCAAAGTGAGAGAAATATACCAAGGACACTTTGCTAGCAAGAAAGATTTACGTGCCAATGAAAACAAAAAAAGTTTTCCAGGTCAGTTAGCAACATTATTAGATTGTGGTTATGATAATTATGCCGAAAGTGGATCAAGTAATCTACAGTCTTACATTCAATTCATTGATATTCTTCCTTCAATAAAACAACTAGCAAATACACTAAACAGCAATGATAGAATTTTAATAATATATGGATTAACCGAAATAGAAAGATCAACATTTATAGATGTTGATTGTAAACCAAGAGCAAGAAGTCCACTTTGGAATTTACACAACAAGTATCGCAAAGATGCTGAAAAATATATAGAATTACAGGACCAGTTTGGTGACGATACTTTAGTAAAGCTATTTCAAATACACATGCAAATAAATGCAATATGTGGATTATTGCCAAACAATTGCAATGTTGTGTTTGTAGATCCTACTGGATTGTTTATTGACAGAAACAAAGTTGGAATAAAAACTCATAATAATCAACCATTTATAAGAATACAATCATACGAAGATGGTATTGATGATTCACTGAAAGAAGTTGCAAATCAAGTTCATACATCAATACGTGATCATATGTTTAATGATTGTATGTATAGTGTGAATGTATATAATAATTTTGACAACAAAGAAGACTTCTATAAGTTAATGCCTTTGAGTCATTTTACAGAACAGCATCACCGACAATTTGCATTGTTGCTGTATAACTATATTGTGCAATGAAAGATTTACAATGAAGCACATACATTTAATTGGACTACCTAGAAGCGGAACCACATACTTGTCTCGTGTTATACAAGAATATTACAGTCCTGAATCTGTTGCACAAGTAAAAACAATTCGTGATGATCTTAACGAACCTTTTAGAGATACAGATGTTAGTGTAGTTGATAAATTTTTAGAGAAGTTGTATCAATCACAATACCCATTGGTAATAAAAAGTCATTACTGTCATTTGCCAAACTACATGGAAAAGATCAACAAATTTGATTTTTACAACATTGGTTTGTTGAGAAAAGATATATGGGAAACATCAATGAGCTTGGCAATTGCAAATCATAAAAATCAATGGTTTGACTATGATACCAATTCATTTGAAATGGATATAGAACTATACGACAAATGTCTTCAAAATTGTTTGGGAGCATTAGATGAATTCAAACAAAACAAATGCAATATAGATTTTGATGAAATAATCTATTACGAAGATTTAAGTTTAGATCCAAGAACAGATTTTTCAAAATTAAAACTTTGCGATAAATCATTTGATAACTTACAAGATGTAATACTGCATGAAACTTTTAGACCTGCACCTTGTAAAAAAGATATAGTTCTCAATTATAACCAAATAAGAGATTATTATTGTGACGTAATTACTGAGAATAAATATTAAAATGCACACAACAATCAAAGACATAGAGTTTGAACTCAATACAATATGCAATAGCTTTTGTCCTATTTGCAGTAGATACCAGAACCACAATGGGGAACTATGGTTAAATCCACATCTAAAGATCAACAGACAATTGGAATTCGATCTAATACGCAAAGTGTTTGATACCACAGACAGATGGGCAGATGATCTAAACATAAACCTCATAGGAACAGCAGGCGAACCAGCATTGCATCCACAGTTCATAGATATTGTAAAGTATCTACGTGATAAGTTTCCAGAAGCATTTATAAACATACACACCAATGGTGGTTGTAGGAATCCACGGTTCTGGACTGAATTGGGAACCATACTGGATGGAACATCACACAATGTGAGTTTCAGCATAGATGGATTGGAAGATACACATGGGATATACCGTATTGGAGTTGATTATCACAAAGCAGTCAATCATCTCAAGTGTTTCCTAGAAGGCGGTGGCAAGGGAATATGGAAGTTCATACAGTTTGATTGGAATCAGCATCAAGTGGAAGAAGCAAGACAACGTGCCAAGGATATGGGTTGTCATAGGTTCCAGGTCAGTAGCAATGTGTGTGATGATAGATTCACCAATGAGATTATGAGTGCAGCGCAGAACAAGATCAACAAGTTCAAGTTCGCTCCAGGTGATTGGGATGCAGGACACCTAGAACCTGTGGAGTGGGACAACATAGATACCAAATGTCTCACAGAACAAGGTATATTCATAGACATAGAAGGTAGAATACTACCCTGTTGTATGTATTACAGCGGCAGTATCTTTGCAGGAACCAAACAGGTATTCCGTCAGATCATGTATAGCAAACACGAGGATTGGAATTCAGTTCACTTGCATGACACAGAAACCATACTACAGAATCAATGGTGGACAGAACTCAAACAGAGCTTTCGCAAAGAACCCAATTACCTATGTCAAATGAATTGTGGTCGTTGCGGTGATGAACGTGCAAACTATGATGTAGACTTCGACGAAGAAGAGTTTGAACATGAAACTGGATGATGTATGGGATATACTAAGTGAATGGCGCAAAGAACGCAAACGTCACAGTGACAAAACATTCAAGCAATGGCTCAAGCATGTGGGCAGTTTATATACCAGCAAGGAAGAATGGGCCAAACTGGGCAAACTGGAAACATGGAAACCTGCTGTCAAGGATACAGGTAAGAAAGTGGGCAAACTGTTTGTGGTGCAATTGCTAACTGTTGTAGTGCTGATTATACTAGCAAGTGTGGGGTTATTATGAAGATACTTATTATTACTGCTGCTAGAAGTGGAAGCACATATCTGTATGAGGTTCTAGCAGGATACATGGCACCCAATCAAAAAACATGGACACGCCAGCACACTGATAGGATGAGATTTGATGAACCAATCAAAGATGATCTCAGTGCTGAACGCAACACTAACAATGTAAATGATTGTTTGACACAAAGAGAATGGGTAATCAAACAGTTGGTGGAAGACATAACTCCTGAAACAGAACATCTGTTGTTGAAGATGATCAGACAAAGTGATTTGGTAGTAAAACTGTATAGGAATCCCGCAGAGAGAACAATAAGTAGATTGGTAGCAAATCAAGACAACGAATGGGGTCCCAAAGACATCAACACTGATCAAATACAAGTAGAATACGAAACAGTAAAGAGAGAAGTTCGTGACACCATTGACAGCTACACAAGATTGCAAGCACAACCCGCAGACATCAACCTAGACTATTCACAGTTGGGATACCCAAGACAGATTGCAAGTCTAGTAACAGGCATACCCACCAATAGATTCCCTCCCATGCTGGACAAAACTCCTCAAAATACAATGGTGTTTGATGTAAACAAACTGGTCACTATCAGAGATATGATGGATCGTGCATGCGATGAATTTGAACATACCAGATGGGAAGGCATGGATTGGGACAGATATTTAGGTAAAAAGTAACATGCAACACCCTCCTTACAGAGTATTCATACACTATGATGGACTTAGTCCACCCACATGGATACACCCTTACCTCACAGAAAACTGTGGAGAAATGGGCGATACTTGGTGGTGTCAGTGTGTAACAGACACATGGGATTCAAACACAAACTGCTATTACTTTGAATGTCACACCACAGGACAACAGTTTGAGATGCTTGCAAAGTTAAGAGGCAGTGATTGCTTGTTTAAAAAGACTACTGTATGAGAACGGCGAAGCCTTTTTTAAAAAATTTTTTGCACCTTTCATTTTCCGAGTTTATAAAGATCAACAGTGATA
>MDSZ01145976.1_pt1 | contig 10744 bp, 8 predicted proteins | sample 811201 | NCBI WGS metagenome assembly MDSZ01 (sample SAMN05326647, study PRJNA326480) | marine metagenome | isolation source: seawater | place: Indian Ocean: North | collected 2010
CCAAAAGTTATCCGAAGAGTCTCCGCCTCGGTTGGTAAGAGCAGCGTGCTTTTGCCGCATCTTTGCAAGATCAATACCCATGTTTTTCTCCTTTACTGGTTAGTTGACCGTAATCTACTATACCACACTAGGAGAGGGTGTAAAGCTAATTCTCTTCTATTTTAAAAATCTTAAGGACTTCAATGGGATGGACTTGAAGTTTTTTTCCTGTCGTCAAAAGGATAGAGTTTTGATAATTTTCCCAATTTAACTTAAGGTCTCGTCCGGTCTTTCCATCGTGTTCGCTGGCTATGGCTAAATTCAGTGCATTAATGGTGTACAATGTATTTGTCTGCTTCTTGCGGTGAACTCTCATGGTGAAAAGACTGGGGTGGAACCGACGACCTTTTTGGGTAATTGCGTTGTAAGTCAAAAAAAGACGAGGGGTGTCTGTTTTTTGTTCCATCAAGAAAATCATGTTGTTAGTTAGATCTAAATTATTAGCAATGAACTCCACCTCTTTCATGATGTATTCTTCTTCATAAGAATCCAAAAAAGAAGCGAGCAAAAATCCATTAGGTCGGCGCATTAGTTTAGTGTTCCTTTGTTTGTATAAATAGGTACCTGAAACCTATTCTGCCTGATCGAGGGATTGAATCTTGCCAGAGGTTGCTGAACACAAAACCATTAAATTATCAAAACTAGTAGAATAAACGGAAAAACTCGTAGAAATGCTGCCATTTTTGAAGCTTTTTACATGTTCTTTGATCTTTTTCATAAGGGTAGGATCATCATCTAAATCTTGGGACGGCACCCCATAAAAAAAGTGAATATCACTAATTGCTTCCAAAGGAAATAACAGGTTGGCATCTTGATTTTCTTCATCAAGAGAGGAGATACCGTAGGTCCCTATACGACACCAATCTACAGGTGTCAAAGTGTTGGCCACAATAGGATCAGTATGTTCAAAATAATTAATCATTGCGATTGTATAAGAAATAAAGTAAGATATACTTTTTTCATATTGCTGAATCGATACATCGCCCATCAGTTTTTCTACAATGGGTTTTCGCACCAATATAAGACTCTTGAAAACTCCACTACGGGCATACTCCTGTAAGACATTAAAAGCAATTTTATCATCTCGTTTTTGGACACCAGAAATCATCTCTCTGTCCGGAGCTATGTACAGAACATTAATATCTGCATCTTTAACGCACTCTAGTAATTTCAAAACACAACCCGATATGGGGTCACCACCAGAAACGATAAGAAGAATTTTATCCCCTGGTTTGATAGATCTTAAATAAATTTCTGCTGCGGTGGGATCGAAATTCTTTTCATAAGCTTCCATATCCTGGGAAACCCCTAAAGCAAAACTGCCTCGCTCTTCTATATCCGCATCTATTTTGTAAATTCTATACTCAGGATAAGCTGTCAACTCCTCCGCTATGGTGCAGCCTAACTTTCCTAATCCTATGACTTTATCCAAGCTGTACTTCCTTTAATGAACCCAGGTTATTACCTTTTTTTACATTTACCCCAAAAGACCCAAAATTGGTAGAACTCATGAGTTTGTGCAATATCTTATATAGATGCATGTCCTCATTTTTCATATCCAACACAATAGCATCGTGAATTATAAATGCAATCCTAGAACCATTTCCCCGAGTTCGCAAAACATGGTCGATTTTTAAAGCTTGTTTCAGGGTGAGTTCGGCAGCAGTGGACTGTACAAGGTAATTCAAAGCGTGGTGGTGATCAACGCCGTGAATCTCCTTTTTAAATGGGGTGGTAATAGTATTGTTGACCCAGTATTGGTCTAAAAGTTGTTGCTTGTTGTAATACTCTTCGAGCGCCTTAGCCTCGGGGCTGGCTGCTGCACTTCGAGAACCATAGAGCCAAGCAAAAAAAGCAACCTTAGCTTCATTACGAGTGTTAAGGTTTTTGAAAATTTCGGTCAAATGAAAATCATGTACATCCTCTGTTGGTTGCGGCTTCCCAAGGATACCTAGAAGGGTTCGGACTTCGGCTCCATTAAAATCCATCTCCACAAAACAATCATTACTGGGCAGCACTGCTGATCGGAATACTTTATTCATAGTGAGGATAGGAAAGGTTCCGGGTGCAGTTGTAAGTCTTCCAGTCTTGGTGCCAAACTGATTATAATGTACATGAGGGTTACAATCTAAAATTTTGCGAGCATATGCACCCAACTTAAGATCCTTAGTATAAGTATGTAAGATCCGGGGATCAGTTTTAACCGGGCGGGACTTAATATCTCCGAGCATCATCGAAACATGCTTGTAGAAATCATACCTAATAGGTTTAGGTACTGTCTTCATAATATGTTCAGTAATTTTATTTTTTACCTCGCAAAACTCTATAAGAAAACGACTTGGAACCAGATCAAAAAAACAATTCTCCAACATGTTCACTTGAGATAAAGATAAAGAGCGTTTAAAAGCTGCTATTTTATTCGAAACATCGGACCAATCGTCTTGAAGATATTCTGGGACATAAGATGTAAGAGGTGAACCCTCTAGATACAAAGATATGTAATCAATGTCATATTCTCGCAAATAGGGAGCATATTTCCAGGTGGTAGTTAAATTGGTAGGAAACTCGTCGAGATCAAATATTAATTCGTTACTAGAATAGATACCGACGCACTCGGTCTTGTCGTCCAAGGTTTGAAAGATCATTCTGTTGCTCTCTTGTTGTGTCAGGGTCCTGTATTATATCCCTTACCTTGTTCATTGTTAAATTAGCTCGGGGTTTGGGCCCAATGAATTTCTCCTGGGTATAACGCAAGGCTCGTTGATACTGATCTGTTGCACTCAGGTTATAGATATTCATGATTTCTTGTATTTCGCGCACATGAAGACGCCGCGACTTGCCCAGGTTGCGCTCCATCGAACGCGCTACATAAAAAGTCTTTAGCCGCCACCGGTCGCCATATAACGCTGTAAATTCTGCACCAGTAATGGGGCTACGCTCTATAACTCGTGAGCGTTGGGTACATGGGCTTCCCATAAGGAGGGGCTGAGGCACGGTGGTTACTGGGATAGCTTGAGCATAGGTGTTATAAAATCCTAAAAGCTGACTCTCTAAGTTAAAGGGATCTGTAATCCAAGTCTCGTCATACGCTTCCTCGTACAAGGCCTTGTATATTTCTTCCTGCGCAGTGACTTGTTTCAAGTCTTGGTATTGAATATATCCGGGCTTAAGTTCTCCATTCTCTACAAAAACATTAATGCGACGGATCACATCCTCCAACCCTGGTACTTGACTATACCCAAAAGCTCGGGGTATTGCCTCAGGATCCGTATAAGTAGGATTACAATCGTCGGCTGGCGGGGCATCAAAATCAAAACCCACAATAGGAACCCCATACATGTATTCGCGCATTGCGGGGTTGCGTAAATCCGCAACTAGCCGCCAGGGGATGTTCTTATCGATAGCAAAACCATATTGTTCTGCCAGTCCCTGAACTAGAGCAAAGTTACTATCTTTGTACACAAATGACTTTAAGAAATCCTGGTCATAATCACCATCATGAATTTCAATCATTAGTCCCGATATTAACGGGGATAAATAACTTCCTTCTAGGAGTCCAGAGACTGTCAAAGGTCCTATTTCTCTTAGGTTTTCATCTACGAACTGATCAAACATTGCCAAGAAGCCCTGGATTCCTCCTATGTGACGGTCGCGACCATCGCGGGCGAGAAAGACCTCATTAAAAGCCGGATACAAATTTTGAGCCATATATTGATAATATTCTTCACTAAGTGGCGACCAGGCTTTTTTGATTGTAGGTGCTGCCCACGGACTATCACGGAAAATAATATTAGCGTTAGCTAAGTCTCTTAACCGCAGCGCAAAATCACGCCAAGCATCCGCAACAAAATTTAAACAAAACTGAGATTCAGTATCAGGAAAACTTAGGGGGCGCAACTGCTCTTTCTTGACTGTTACGGTATTACCTTCATGATTCAAAGTTCCATAATAGCGATCTCTTCCCCAGGTTTTAAAAAGTCTCGGATATTCGGAGTCGGAAAATATTAATTCATTATAAATAAGCCGCTCATTAAAAATGTCTCGCGAGCCTAAAAAGTTCGTGCCATAAGAATAAAGATCGGGGTTTTGCGAGGGAAGCTTGCGTCCTTGATCAGCCATTATCCACTAAACCTCCGCTCAAAAACACACCCCAAAGTGGTATTATAGCCCGCAGGACTAATAGTGTGAGTAGATTTCACCACACGATAATAACCACCTAAAGTTAAAATAGAATTAGCATAGGACCCAAGCGCCTGACGGCTATCCACCGCAATCATATCCCCATTACGGTGCAATGTGTTACCGTACATTTCTATATCTACATTCTGAGGAAGTACCAGAGCACGAGATAAACCAGCAACCTGATCATTGGAAGCTTCGATATTCATCGCCTGGAATTGGGGGACATCTTGGGCTTGAAAATTAAATTCACGGGCCAACCCTCGGCTAGCCCCGATAGTATAATAATATATCCCATCTTTTTCGTCTTTTTTGCGATTACCACTTCGATGTCGATGAGATAATTGTTTCGCATACATGACATAATACGAATTCACAGGACGAGCTTGGCGGTAGGGCTCGTTAGCTATACTGTTCCGGACTTTCTCTAAAAAGGTAACATCCATAATGCCAGTCGGGGGCAACAGATTAGAATAAGTAGCGAAAGTACTCCACCCGAATTGAATTCGCAGCTTATAATCGGTCACACGATTTAAAACTTGTGTTACAAGACTCAATAATGAGGTGTAAAATTCTCTAAATGTCCATTCATCCCGCTCAGGGAGGATTACATTCTTGTAAAAGAATTGTCCAAAAAATTCTAACGAAATGGGGATATCATAAATCATCTCATACTGATCGGTATCATCGGGATCATACCCCGGAACTCCCGCTTGGGAAGGGTACCAAGCCCCTAGGATAAAATTGGCATCGTCCCGTAGGGCGGCCAGTTCCATTCCTACCTTAAGTAAATCACCTAAGCGAACAAAAATTATTTTTCTTACTTGTTGATTCTTTTCGTCCAAATAAGGGGTGCCTGTTGTTCGTTGGAAAACATTGTTTTCGGCTTTTCGTTGTTTGGCAGCATCTTGGCTGCGTGTTTTGCCAATTCGAACAGTTTTTTTAAGCCATTTTGCTATCTCAGCGCGGTCTGTTGCTGTCACATTAGAAGGGGGCTTAACATCCAACTCTTTTGTCTTGGGGTTATAAACCGCATTCAGCATATAGATGTGCTTCTGAGCAATTAATGCCGAGAGAAAGGTTTGATATCGCGGATATTTTAATTCTTTCTTAGCCAAGAGATAAGCTTCCCCTACAGTTTTGTCATATTGGCGTAATAACTCTAGGTTCTTATCGGTCCCTACTCTATTGTTAGCTTCGTTGGTAAGTTCCCGAAGTTTTATCTCCAACTGAAGGAGGTCGGACTCCTCCCGTAACTTGCCCAGTTCGACATAAAGTTTAGGTTTAGCACCCTGGACTGCGGTTGCGTTATCCAATACATAATCAAGATATCCTTGTGGCCACACCTTATCTTTATCCATGTCCTTGGAAGATATTCCCACCTCTGTCTCGTTAAGATTGCCACTACTAAAGTTGTTTGAACCCAATACATCGGAACTACTCTTTGACATATAATTATCGGTAGATGCCACATACTGTATGGACAACTTGACCGAGCCGTTTTGTGCAAAGTCTAGATCATAGGTTCGTAAATTCAAAAGAAGTACTTTTTGAGTCGCCTTTACACCTCGTAGGAAACTCTTAAGTTTATTGTTTGGTCCCTGTGATCTGCCCCCCGCACCAAAGCCGGCTACATTACCGCCGCGAAATAATCTCACAAGTTCCGATCGGCGTCCCTTCGGGACGGCCCAGCCTACTACCACCTTAAGTTGTCGAAAATTATCCTTCACCGACTTTTCACTCATTGTAGTTTCGGAGGCATCCGCCGTTTGTCCACCACCTCGCAAGAAAGGCTTTCGTCGTTCTATCTCTTGGCGCAAAGCTACCATACGCTGTTGTAGAGTAACATGTTCTGCTTCTTCCCCTATGGGTGGGCTTTCTGGGTTTTTTAGCCCATTGGTAAACAAGAACTGTAAATAATTAACATTAACTAGATCTGCTAATGAACCAAAATACAAATCTAGTGAGGCTTGGACAATCTTATCACCTTCATGTTTGTTGTGGTATTCCCAAGCAAAACGCTGGATACCCACATTCGATCCTTCTTGGCGGCTGAAGGATTCTTCAATGGAATTTCCTCGACGAAGAGACGCCAGTTTCAATAGGCGCTCTTCGGAAGTGTAATCACTAAAATATACTTCTCTCTCCGACCCATCTTTGTTGACAATAAAAAATCTTAACAATGGCTCCAATACCGATAACTGCGCCTGGGTTGCTTGAACAAAGTGTCTCCCCTCGGGACCCTTAACCATTTTATTGATAAGGTTTTCGGGTGGTCCCCAATAAGAAATTAAATCAGCCTTTGTATAAGGAGATAGCCCTGGGTTTCGCAAAGTAGTTATGGAGTTTTCTTTCAGGGTCGATACTTCAATGGCAGTCTTCATGTTGCGAATTAAAATTTGTTGGTTGGTGTCAACAATCGACGATAAATCTTCTTGTCCCGGAGAGGAATTGGCTCGGCGTCGGCGTTGACGCTCTTTTTCAGCCAAGGCTTTAGCCGCCTCAAGCTCATGAGGTTGTGGTACATGCATCAGAAATACTCCAAGATATCTTCAAGAGGCAAAGGTATGAAATAAAGATCCCCTACTTCAAACTCTGGCTCCGAGGCTTTTTTATTATAAAATGCAATGACCCACCAATATTGGGGATCTCCATAATATTCATTTGAAAGATTATACAGCGTATCTGTCGCCGACCATATACGGGAAATATTAGTAAAGTTAGCAATAGCTGTGGTCGAAGGATAACTAAGCACACTTAGATCATATTGAAAAGTTTCATTTATATCACGATTCCGAAAAAATACATTTTTGTATTGCCTGTCGTCATTAAGGAAAATTGGTGTGTTGTGGTATCTTGAAAATGTCATTGTATAAATCTCCTAGTCCCCGCCCCCTGCAAGTGGGTTCGGTCGGTTATCAGGTACAACAGGGAAATCACCTTCATACCCTTCTCCACCACGCCCGCCTGGTAGTCCAGAATTCGCCCCGCGGGGAAGATTACCGCCGGCGCGTGGTTTTTCTTTCCGCTTTCGCTCTGCAACTGCATCGCCTTCATTTTCAATTTGCACACTAAGATCTACCGCCTGTACATTGCCCGGCAAGGTGGGGTCTCCCTGTTCGGACAGTTTGTTATACTTTGCCTTAATTAGATTAAGATCTTGGGCTTCTTGTGCAGGTTGTATCTCGGCGAGATCCGTGGTGGCTCCCCACTCAGAATAATAAGGGAAGTTATTCCAAGTCACATCCCGATCTAGATGCTGATACTTTCCAAGGTTATTTTTTACATGCTTAAAACCTAGTTCATGCTCATGTAAAACAGTTAATTGTAAATTAAGGCGAAAAGTCTTGGGATAATATTCATTAACGGGTGGTTCGGTACCGCGGGTAAAACCACCTTCGTACCCTTCAATTATATATCCACCCGGTTCCGGGATGAAATTATCCTGGGCCATGAAAGGTAAGTTTGTCTTTGCGCTCGCATTCTGTAGTCCACCTAATCGACCCCTGAGCCGCCGGCCGCCGCGGCGGTCGGGCATTCCACCTTTCCGGTTGAACATTCCAAACTCCAATGCCGGGTCAAATGTAATTCCACTAAGCCATCCAAGCAAGCCCCTCCCGTCTACAGAATTCTGAACAAGGTTGCCAAAACTTATTCTTACTAGAGGGGATTGATTGATAGCGGTTGCTCCACCTGTGGCGCTATTGTTGCGAGGACCCGGCACTTTATCATACAAGGGATATAAATAAGAGATCAATTTATTTACCTTTTCCACATTTGCCATAGCCTCATTAAAAGATTCTGCGGGTACATGCCAAGCCAAAGAAAGGGTTCGGCGGGTTGAGCGAAAAGTAGGAATACTATCCATTCGCCCAAATACAGCTTCTTCATCCCAGTCACAAGTGTAAGCATCACTCATTAAGTCTAGAAATGCAGGAAACGCAAGTACAAAACCTGTAGGGACATGGCTAATGGTAAGATCCATCCCTTGGCGGTTAAAAAGATCACTGACGCCTTGAAGTTTCATTATTGAGCCGGTATCCGTCCACCACCAGGGTTCCATTTTTGTTTCCTGGGCGGTTGATTAATGGGTCGGTTTCCATAAACTACCGCACGGAATTCTGGGATGGCAGCTTGTTCCACCGCTGCCTCCGCACTTTCAGGGTCTTTTACAAGATTTGACCGAGTAGCTTGCTTAGCCAATGGTTCACCAGTCCAACTTCCTCTGCTAGCTCGATCACCAGTGGAATTTGTCATCATGGGAAAGTTAGAAAAATTCAGAGTGGGTTCATTAAATGTGTACGACGCTCGTGTGGGTCCTGCATAAATCATCTCAGAGGTGTTATCTTTAGATACAGAGAACCCCAATGGATGCTCATGTAAAACCCTGAACTCAATATTTAAACGAACTGTCTTGGGATAATATTGATTATTTTGTGGGTTTCCCCCGGCGGCCAGATTCCTTCTTTGAGTACGCTGTCCTTGTCCTGCTCTGACCGAGGTCCGAGAGGATCCACGGGAGGCACCCTTGGCTGTGGGCTTAGCGTGAAACATACCCTCTTCTAGTACGGGGTCAAAGGTTATTCCATTAACATAACCAAGAAGTCCTCGTCCTGTTTTGGCATCGCGCACTAAGTTACCAAATGATAGGCGCAGAATCGGATCCATGTTTAATACAGGGTCTTTGTCTTTTTTGGGGGCATCATATAGCGGATACAGGAAATTAATTAATTGATTAATCTTAAGTAAATTCTCTGCTGCGTGGTCAAATGACTCTGCCGGCAGGTTCCATGCAATAGATATATTTCTTTTGGTGCCGGCAAAAGTACCCGCTGAATCCATTCGCCCATAGGCTGTTTGTTCAGACCATTCAGAAGTGTAAGCATCACTAAAAGAATCCAGAAAAGCTGGCATCGATAGGAGATATCCGGTGGGTATATGCTTGATCGTTAAAATGTGTTCTTGGCGGTACTCCATCGCCTCAGCGCCTTGGACACGGGTATCATCTTCAAAGGATTTCATTTTCTTTTTAGGGGGAACTGGCTGAGTACCAGCATTCCACTGAGGTGGGCTCCATTTAGTCATTGTGCTGTTGTTCCCGGTTGTCGAGTAGGTGTATAAACATCATCTATCTCCTATGCGATCGCGCTCTTGTGCCTGATGGGGTTGGTCTTATTGGGATCCAAAATCTCCCCTGTTGTCTTCACAATCAAATTCTTGAAAGTTTCTCCATCGAGATCAATTCGGATTTTATTGATTATTTGTGGCGCGCCTTGTCCCCCTCTGCCGGTGGCGCCGGCCAAGGCTTCAGCGATGGGTCCGCCCTTACGCATAATGAGTCCAATGTCGTCTGGTCGTGTAACGGCACTTACACCTTTTCCTGTGATTTTGACGCGTCCCTGAGTTACGCCATCATTTATTTGGGTGGATGATTCTTCGCCATAGCCACCTTGGTACCCTCCCCCGGCATACTTTGAAAAACCGCCCTCACCTTCACGGGCGGCGCCTAGGAGACCTTTGCCTAGGAGGGAGCCACCGAAAGCGCCTACCATGCCGCCAATTATGGTGCCGGGACCGGGGCCAAGCAACACAGTTCCGAGTGCCGCGCCTGCATACATACCGCCTAGAGACCCCAGAGCGCCCATTGCTGCATAAAGTGCATCGCCCGTAGCAATATAATCAAAAATACCCGCAATGACTGACATCGCGCCACCAAATATCTTCATTGCACCGGTCAACTTGCCAGTTACCTCTACCATCTTCGTTAGAGCTTTAAAGCCGCCAGCAGCCCCGACAGCTATTCGAGTGATTACCCCTACCACTACATTGCCCATGGTAAACAGTCCGCCGAGAGTTTCAGAAAGGGTACCCACCATGGTTGTAAACGAAGTTAAGATAGGCTCAACTTTAACAAACATTTGTTCAAAAGCTTCCCTAAGTTTGTCGGCTGCACTGGTGAACTTAGCTAAGCGTTCTTGTTGTTCTAATTGCTCTCGCTGGGCTCGTCTTAATTCCATTGGGTCACCGAACAAACGAGCGGCCTGGTTAACATCTACTTGCAGAATCTCTGCAATCATTTGCTTCTGGCGCTTACCCATAGAATCGAAGCTACGACCCTGTAAATCGAATTCGGCTTTTAAGATTTTTAATCTGTCTTCCGACGAAGCGCCCATAATCTCTACAGAATTCAGTTGGAGACCTAGTTGAGAGTTTAATTTGCCCGCTACATCAGAAGCACCTTGGAAGGTATCAAAGAGTTCCGTAACATCAAAAGCCTCCTGTACCGTGAGCCCTAAGCGTCGAGCGTCTTTGGCAAGTTCGTTAAAGACCTCTCTTCCTCGATCACCGAAACGAGCAAGGGCTGGTGCAAGACTATTAAAGTCCTCCACCAGTTGAGCTACGGGTTGTCCTGTAGCCATGGCAAGATTTTCAAACTCTGCTACGGTTCTCTCTGCTGCTATCCGAGTAAGCCCCAACCCATTCTCAAGCATGTCCATCGCTTTAGCAGCAGCAGCGCCATCTACAC
>MDSZ01128580.1_pt1 | contig 10743 bp, 4 predicted proteins | sample 811201 | NCBI WGS metagenome assembly MDSZ01 (sample SAMN05326647, study PRJNA326480) | marine metagenome | isolation source: seawater | place: Indian Ocean: North | collected 2010
CAATAATAGACATTTGTATAACCTCCATAAATAAGTCAATTATTTGATTCCAGCAAGTTTTTGCATTCTACTAGCGAAATCATTCGCTGGTGTTTGCTTAGCCTGCTTTCGTCGGGGTAAGATAGCAGAAAGATTAGATTTTCTATTTACCGACTCACTCAGTGATTTTGGAGCTTTCTTTTGATCGCTACCCACTGTAGTTTTTAGAGTCTCATAGAGATTCTTAGCCTCATCAGCCGTCTTGGAATTGGCAATGGCTTCAACAATTTTATTTTTTTGTCGCTCATTCAGGGAGGCATCGCCTAAAGTTTTATTACTATACAACAGTTTTGCATTAGAAAGAATAGATTCCTGTACCTTTTCATTTAAAATCAAAACTGCATTTGCAAAATTTTTATTTTCATTTTGTAATTCTTTTATTTTTTTAAGAAGTTCTTCGTTTTCTTCTTTATATTTGGTTGATTCCATACGAGCTAGTTCTAGCTCTTGGTCATGCGCTCTTGTACCCTCATCGGTAACAAAGCTTCCATGCTTTTCTTCTCCAACATCAACCACTAATTCTTCTTCAATCTTTTCTTGTTCGACTTGTTCATCCTCTAAAAGATTGATAATTTCTTGAAGCTGTAAATCTGCAAGAGGATCCTTTTCGTCTGCGGGAGCTTCTGCTGGTGCTGCATCACCAGAAAGACCTAAGTCACTAACAGTTTCCTCTGGTGCTTCCTTTTGTTCTCCTGAGGAAGTTGGGTCTTCCTGAGCTTTAACCTTCAAATCTTCTAAATCAATTTCAAAATCCTCTGGGTTAAATTCAAACTCAAAAGACATTTCAACTTCTTGTTCTGCATTTTCGCTTGGTGCAGCAGCATATGGGACTTCAATATTTGAGGTTGGAGCACCCGCTTCCATTGCGGCCTGTTCTGGTGCTTCGCTGAGCAAAGATTCAACGGCAGATTTGATTTCTGGTGCATATTTTTCAATAACGGCTTGCTCTGCATTTTTAAGAGCGGCCTCACGCAGTGCCTTAGCATCCACGATAGCTTGTTCCAACATTGATGACATTAAGTGATCTCCTAGAATAAAATTATTATCAACAATAAATAGTGGTGATTGCAGGAAAACGCCACTATTAATTGTTTTGTCAAGTTAGCCAGAATACTTGCCTATAACCATCCAGCCATTAATCCCATCACACATAAGGGTGACGGAACCTCGATTTGTATTTATAACATAATTAGATGACCCGTCAATAGTATCGCTACCGTTCCCATCAATAGTGATTGTTTTATTATTTGGACTTCCAGCATTACCTAACATATCTTTAATAACTAAAATTTGTCCAGAATTATTTGATTTAGATGGTAAGGTTAAAGTCATTGGATTGTTGCTTTGTATACCTCTAATCATATAATCAGTTGTTAAGATATTGCCAGTGCTTCCAACATCTCTAACTTTTTTGTATACGCCTCCACCAACAAGCAAAGAATTTACAACCTCTGTATTTGCGGAGCCATCAAAAGAAATAGCTGGGTTTCCTGAGTTGTCTCGGATATCATTTCCCCTAACACGAATATCTCCATTTACATCAAGTTTGTGAGATGGGGAGTTTGTCCCAACTCCAACATGACTATCGCTTATCGTTATTTGAACTGCGCCTTCGCAAGCCAATTGCATAGGGGTATCATAATGAACACCACTGAAGGTAGCATAGTGAGTCCCTATCAACAAAGAATTTGCCAAAGCACCTGTAAAGGTGGTGCCGTCTGGTCCTTTGTCTGTGCTACCGCAAGTACCAACAATACCTCTTGTATTGGCGGCATCTTGCTTGAACTCAATGTAAGCATTATCATTCTCATCTGCGTTGTCCGAGTCTGCCTCTAGGGTGATTACCACATCTCCGGTGTCCTTAATGTGTAAATGTGAAGACGGGTCGTTTGCCCCAATACCAAGTCTTCCACCGGAGGTTATCCTAGCTTTTTCTGATAAGCTTTCTCCTCCGGCTTTTGTCATAAAAATAATTTCATCATTATCAGACTGACATCCTATAACAAGACCCTCAGACGAATCAACTTGAATAAAAGCTGTATCAACTCCGTCCGTTTCAAATTGTATCTCCCTATAATCAGCATTGCCTTTTGCAATACGCAAGCCCTCTGTTTGAGAGCCGCTGATATGAATAGGAACGGTTGTTGTAATAACTGTATTTTCAACAACTAATCTTTCTGCGCCGCCGGTCTCTAATTTTACGGTATCGGCCTCAAAGTCAATACCTGTATCTTGGTCATCTTCAAAGGTTATATCTCCAAACCCTCGGTTGCCTCTAGAAAATTTATAAGCCATGTCATCACCTCACCTTGTAAATAGAAAAAGAGCCGGGCAAAAGCCCGACTCCTGATATAATTTCTAAACTGAATTTCAGATTAGAACAGCTTCCATGTATTAGCAGCAACGTAGATTATAGAAACAGCAGCATGTGGAGAGACAAGATCAATAGATGTCGCACCATCAATGGTGTGAGATCCCTGTCTTGAAACTCTTGCTATTCTTGCAGAAGAGCAGTCACTTGGAGCTTTAACATAAACAACCATACCAACCTCAGGTGATGCTGGCAAATTGAAAACATCAGTTCCATCGGAAGTCATGTCAGCAATATAGTTGAATCCAGCAGCAAGGGTGTTACCGTCAGCTTTCAAAGCAACTGGAGAACCAGAAGCAGAAACACCAGTTAATTCTGATCCGTCTCCAACAAACGCTGTAGCGGTTACTTTACCAGTTGATGGATTGTAATGAAAGTCACCATCATTTTTAAGAGCTTGGTTACCACTGCTGTCAGCAAATACAATGAGTCTATCATTGTTTGCGTTTTCTTCATCAGTAATTTTAGCCTGAGTAGCCGGTCCGATAAATTCAGCAGCTTCCATGCTGATTAATGTAGTTCCAGAACCTTGCTTAGCCTTAAGTTTTTGAACACTAGCGTCAATTTCATAAAGCAATCGAGCACCGTTTGCATTTCCTTGACCAAATTGAAGACCTGAGTCTTTAGAAGATGCTTGATCGTTTGCATCTTTAGCAACCTGAATGATCTTGTCTGCAACCAAAAGGTCAGTCGAGTTAATAGTAGTAGTTGTCCCGGCAACACTCAAGTTACCAGCAATTGCTACAGTTGAGTTGTTAGCTCCGACAGTGATAGTGTTTGCACCAGCACCAGCGAACAATGCAACAGCACCAGCATCACAGTTAAGGGCTCCATTAACAGTTACATCACCAGAAAAAGTTCTGTTTCCAGCAATTGTGTCCTTAAGATCGATAGCTCCAGCAACGAAATCAAGAGCATCTGAATTTAATGACACTTGCAATTCGTTTCCATCAAAAACCAAACCAGAGTTTGATTTGATGTCCATTGCAATTCCGGCACCATCGAATTCAAGACCTTTGTTGTTAGCAAGAGTAACACCGATTTCATTTCCGGTGAAAGCTAAACCAGAGTTTGCTTTCAAATCAATAGCAAGACCACCGGCATCAACCTCAAGACCTTTATTGTTCTGGAGTTGTACCTTGATACCACCGGCATCAAGTGAGATACCACCACTTGCAGAGGGTTGGATCTCCAAGCCATCAGCATGAAACCCAAGACCTTTGGCATTGCGAACCTTAACAGCCAAACCTTGAGAGCTAACTTCCATACCTTTTGCACCGTCAACCTTAGCAGCAAGCTCACCAGAGTCAAACTCTAGTCCAAAGTTGTTTTTAAGATCAACAGCAAAAGTCACAGCAGAACCACCATTAAAGGTTCCACCTGACAAACCGTCTCCAGCGGTCAAATTATCAAGGTTTGTACCAAGATCTTTACCAGAGATGGTTTTTGCGGCAAGTTTCGCAATTGGAATCTCACCATTATCTATTTCAGAAACGATGTTTGCAGCAGTTGCATCATCGACACTTGTGGACACAAGTCCACCGTCCTGTTGGAGAGAACCACCAAGCTTGGCGTTCCCTAATTGAAATTTATAAGCCATATTATAATCCTCCGTTTAATTGTCTTATATAAAACAATATTGCAAGATTGACTTGCACGTTTGTTCGATTGTAAATAGTATTTCGTAAGCTAAAATGCTTTAGTAGATAAAGAATTTATTTGTACCATTAGAGTAAAGATTTACTGCTGCATACGGAGATTCTAAATTAATCGTTCCTTGGCCATCAATTCGGTCTCCAGTGGATGCTGAAACCGTTATAATGTTGGAATTTGCGTTTCCTGCCTCATCTTTAATAATAAAATGTTGTCCCGAAGAAAACGTGGAAGCGGCAGGCAAAGTGATCTGCAACGAGGCTGTTGCGCTAACTCCTAATATTCTATCGCTAACGGAGGATGTGATGTCACCAGTGACGGCTGTTCTGCCATATGACACAGAACTATCCCAGCTAGTATTCCCGCTACCATCTGTTTTTAAAAACTGTCCAGCGTCACCATCATTATTCGGTAAAACTAAAGTATAACTTGCACCGGCAGAATGCGGCGGGCCCTTTATTGTTATTCCGTGAGAATTATTTTCGCAGTTTAAAACAAACTGTCCTGCTCCCTTTGTAGCATTTCCTTTAAATATAACTTTACCAGAACCATGAGGGTCTAATTCTATGTTTCCATTAGAAACACTAACAATGTCATTGCCATTAACATCAAGATTACCACCTAGTTGTGGGGTTGTATCGCTAACAATATTTGCTATTCCAGCACCTGCGTTGACTGTAACCGTAACATCGTTACCAGATGTAGAAGCGGTGACGTGTGCTCCAACAAAATTAATACTATTAGCAACAGTTGTTAGATTAGACCCCTCTTCTTTTATCGTTAAGTTTGTGCCGGAAGAGATTTTTTCATTTAAAAACTTCCCAACATACAAATATGCTGATGCTGAAACCGGAACAGTTGATGAATTGTAGTCTTGGATAAAAACAACACCAGAATAGTAATCAACCTGCCAGTCTATATTATCCCCAGATGTAATTTCATTTACTGGATTTGTTGGGTCGCCTTTGTAAAGCTTTAAAAAGTATTTATTTGGGCTAGCGTTAGATACAAAAGGAGGAACTAATTGCAGTCCACCTCGGGAATCATATATTCTTTTTCCATTTAAATAATTACCTGTACCTTTACTAGGGTTTGAAGAGGTAACTTGGTAGTTTGAAGGAAGTTTTAAATAATATCCATGAGGACCAGAAGTCGATGCTTCATCCCCACCACCACCAGAAACATTAGCATCGTATATTGTATCAGAAATAGAAACAACATCTAAAAATATTTTTTCTACTGTTTGTGGTCCTCCGACAGAAGCTGAAGATCTGACGTACATCTGGCTAGATGGGTCATTTGGTATTTCTTCCGCAAACACACCATCGGAAACGATAGAAACACTTGAGGGAATAGACTCATTCACATCACCTTTTAGATTGGACGTGTGTGCCTTTCCAAGAAGTTTCTTGGCTGAAAACTGGGTCGATGTTAAATTGGTTTTTCCTGTACTCATATTGTCCTAGTATGTTATGTCGATTCTGGAAAGATAGCCCGTCCAGTTTTTGTGCGCCGAGATTTTCACAACAATATATTGATCGTCTCTGATTTGTGACTGCTGTAACTGAAGACTTATGGCACGTCCTGAGCCTCCAACTGTCTGGTTAAGGCCAGAGCCTCCACCGTTATAAATTCCAACACCATCGTCTGTAGGTTGGGTTCCTGCTGAATAAGGCTTGACGCAATCTGCCCATGCAGTGGAAGTATCATCAAGACCAGTAAAACTAGGATCGAATGGGACTTTCAATTCAACGTTGATGTTTTTATTCGCTCCCAAAGCACCAGTATAGAAAGCTCCGCTTTTTGCAACTATATTAGCATCACCATATAAAGTGATCGTAGGAGTTACAGAAGAAACACCAGATTCATTTCTAAAGTATCTATATACTGTTCTCACATCATTTGTCAAAGTAGAATAGTTTGGGTTTCCATTAGGAGCTTGAAGGGAGCCGCCTTGTGTTACATTTCTGGTATCTCCAGCGTTACCTATCTTTAGTGGTGAAATAACATAACCTTTGACTGTGACCAAGCCGTCTTCGTGATTTGCATAGGTTGCGTCATTTACAGAATAAGATGATACCCATGTATTGCCACCAGCAAGAACTGCTGCTTGGTTTGCATAACTACTAGAAGCAATACGATATGTTTCTGTTTCAAAATCTTCTCTGGTATTTAAATTTGTTGTTCCTGCCATCGAACCAGAATAATACATAAACTTGTCTTTTGTATAAGTGGTTGTTTGCAGGTTTGTTTTAAAAGGATGTTTTATCAAACCATTGACTTGAACGTCAAAATCAGAAAAAAGACTTAATCCATCTACAATTGAAGTTGTGTGGTTGTATCGAACATTACCAGTTACGTTTAGCACCTGTTGTTCACAGTTTGCTGAATTGTTGAGAGCGGGGAGCGACTTTGAGTTACCAGATGAATCTAGTGTTGTCACACCTGCTCCTTCTGCTCTTGTGTTAGTTACAACACACCTCGTTACAGTAGGGAAGGTGATACCAGTCGATCCATTCCAATACACATTTCTGTAAACATTAGAAGCGGCAAACGCAAAGCTTGCGCTTGGCTGTTGAGCAAAGTACCCGACACCAGATTGATAGTACACATCACCATGAAAGAAATTAGGCAGATTCGCTGAAGATGACGCCATTGTGCTATTATCTGTGTCTACAACCCATTCTCCATAAGAGGTGGTCGTATCAGAAGCTCCAATTCTGTGTATGACTCTGACATAATTCCATCCGAGTCTTTGATCTGCGGTGGCTACGTTGTATTTTCCTGTTCTATATGGGAAGTTGTAGTTGTTGTCGCTGTTACTTCCTTGTCTAAAAAGAACCTCCGATAAATCAAAGCCTGAGCCGTTGCCATTAGCAGCATAGCCAGCACCAGCAGGAATTGCACTTAAGTTGTGTAAATCTACAGAGTGTGCTTCAGCACCATTAATCTCAAGTATCAAGGAGCCCGTATATGCGCTTCTAAATTGTCCTGAGTTTCCGTTAATGTCTCCGGTCATTGCAGAAAGAGAATTAAAAACACCTTTTCTGTTGCCACTTGAAGTATATGCTGAGTTTTCATTAATCGTGGACATTGAGCCAAGGCCGGAGCCTGCAACGTTTGAATAGCCAGCAATTGCGTTATTTGCTCCAAACGAAAGCTTAGCATTTGTACCCACACTGTCTACATCTATTGTTGACAATGCGGCTGCGTTTGTTGCGTTATTTACTTTTGGGTCAAACTCTATTGATGTTATGTTTCCAGTCCAAGATGCGTCCGCAACAAACTTAAACATAATGTGGTCATTGTTGGCGACACTAGCGGTTCCAAAAGTCAGATACCTTGTTGTCGCAGTATTGTTGGCAGTTGGATTGAGGGCACCAGCATAATCACCAATTTGTCCGTAGACAAAGTTTTGAGTAGCATCCATCCAACCTGTAGTGCCGGGAACTTTAACAAACATGTGCATGTTGCCAGTACCCAACGAACTGTTGTTGAAGATTGTTCCAGCTTGATCTGTTATAATTCTAACATCGTATGCTTGTCCTGTAGAGGCTGTCAAAACACGATAAAAGGTTCTATGGCCTGACACACCAGAATAGTCTGGATTACCGGATGGGCCGTTTGTCGCACTAGAAAAATTAGCACCGTAACCTCCCTGTAATGGACTATGAAGCCTTGTATTGTAAAAGAGCAGCCCATCTGTGTGTCCAGTGGCCCCACCACCAGTCATGTGGTGTTGACTGTTCCAGTATGAGGAAACATCAACAACAGATGATTGAGTATCATACGAAGCAGAAACTTTTCTAAAACTCTCGTCATGGAAGTTTTCTGTGTCGTTATCACTCGTTATTGTTCTATTGTCTATTAGCCATTCGGATGCAGTTGCGGAACCGGTATTTGTTATATTTGATTTAAGAGGATGTGTCACACTGACATTGCAAGTGATGCTATCGCCAAGCAACACATCGGGACTTTTATTGAAATTTAAAGAACCGGTAACGCTAATAATTTTTGTGTTATCATCTGAGCCTCCTAAAGAAGAAACTGCCTGAGATGATGGAGTTAGCGAGTTGGTAACAGTAAATGATATTGGAGTTCCACCGTTAGGGTAAACATCCCTATACATATTGTGAATATCTACTTTATAGTTAGCTGTGGCATCTGTGTTGTATTCAACACCAGAAAGATACCTAGAGCCAATCAGATTTATATTTTCTATTCTAGCTCTTAAAGCTTTTAATGCTGGGGGATTCGGATCGTTAATCCATTCGATGTAATTAGAAGTAGCGTCGGTCCCACCAACACTATGTATAACTCTCAAATAGTTCCAACCTCTTTTTTGATCAGCGGCTTTGATGATATAATCTGCGGAACGATACTGAAAAATAGAGCCCCAATTAGCCCCATTCCCATCAAGCGTATTGGCTGCTGTAGAAACATTTATGAATCCTGATCCAGCACCATTGACACCTGTATCGTCAGTTCCATTCGGAGGTGTTCCGGCACCAGTAAAAGTCGCTAAGTTTATGGAGTGAACCACTTCGCCATTGAGTTCAAGTTTCAGGGTTCCTGTTTCTCCGTTACCGAAACTGTCTTCTCTATAGGCGTAGTAGCCATTTGTAACAGAAGCGGCTATATCATAATTAATAGTACCTTCTATGTCACTGTTGTTGTAGACACCTCTTCTGAAGTTAGAACCACTTGTCTCCGACTGGTAAACTCCATTTCTATCAACTGCGTCAAAACCAGCAGCAGTGCCAGATGAGGTGATATTAGTAACGGGACTTGATGCCCCAAAAGAAAGTTTGGCAGTTACGCCTGCACCGGTGTTTGAGTTGATAGACCCAACGCCCGGAGCCGGGCTTGGTGCCAAGATCTTCAATACTTCATTAAATTTATCAACTGCTGTTCCAATTGTAGTTGAGGTTGTAAAATCAGTGAATAGACCGTCTGCATAGCTTCCGTCTTCTGCGTTTCCTATGTTGCCACTGCCTCCTCCACCTGCATTAATAGTGACTGTGACATTGTCTCCTGAATTAGAAGCAGTTACAAACGCTCCAACAAAATTAATGCTTGTAGCGTTCGAGGTCAAACTAACGCCTTCCTCTTTGATACTGAGTGGGCTGCTAACATTTGTAAGATTTGACCCGTCTCCGTAGAAAGCAGAGGCCGATATGTTCACTGATGCTGAAACGTCGCCAATTACTGCCAGCTTGTGGTCAGGGTTTTCTGGAAACGAATGACCAATCCCTACATTTCCTGCGTTATTAATAACTAATCTATTTGCACTAGCAACACTGAACTTCATTATGTCACTAGAATGATCATAAAGAACGTATCCTCTAGCTGAGTTATCTGAGTCTCCAAAATAGAGCCTACCAACCTGATTGTTTGGAGTTAAAATTGAAATTCCTGTGCTTCCTGCTCCTTCGATCACTAGTTCATCAGCGAGAGCACTTGGTGCGATACCAGCTTCTCCAGAATAAACATGTAGTTTTCCTTCTGGGCTTTCTGTTCCAACACCGACTTTTTGACTGACGGCGGTAAGACCACCACCATGAATGGAGCTACCCGAAATAATTGATGAGGCGTACACTGAGCCTGTAATTTTTAAGTTATTAGCTTGCCAAATCAGGTTGCTTTCACCCTGTACTGTGTCACTATCTACTGAAGAAATTAACCTATACTGACCTGCTGAGTTGTATGTTGCAATTGCAGGTGATCCATACGGAGGTAGGTTAGTGATTTGCGAACCGTCTCCAATAAACTTTGTGGCAGTAATAGTCGTGGAGCCTGTTATTGGGCCTGCAATGTGTACACTGCCGGTGAATTGATGTTCGTCGTCTTCGTTGTCACCAAAGATCGTATCTCCGATTGTATTAATATTTAAATTTGTAGCAGTTAGAGTACCTTGTACCGTGACATCTCTACTGAATTGAGCGGTTTTTCCTTGTATGGCAGAACCAGACACACTAGTGGTTCCCTCAACTGTCGTAACGCTAACAGCACTTGGCAGTCTTGCGTTGTTGAGTGTCCCAGCGTTCACATTAGAAGCGTTTAATTGATTGATACCAGAGCCATCAGCAGCAGAAACATTTGTCACATTGATTGTTGAAGGCAATCTTGCATTGTTAAGAGTTCCGGCTGTAATGTTAGAAGCATTTAAATTTTCAATAGTTTGGCCTTGGCCATGAAGATTGCTTCCAGAGATGGTTGCCGATGCATATATAGAACCAGTTGCTTTTAAGTTGTTTGTTTCCCAGAGTAAATTACTTTCACCTTGAATTGAAGTAGAGGTTACAGAGGTAACCAGTCGATACTGTCCTGAGTTAGCATGTGTTACACCGGAAGCTGCCGGTAGATTTGTAATTTGTGAACCATCTCCGACAAAATTACCAAGAAAGTGAGAAGCTGCCACAGTGCCAGTAACTGCTACAGGCCCTTTAACATGCATGGATCCAGTGAATATATGTGTGTCATCAGAAGAATTACCAAAATTTGAAGAACCTGCGGCATCAAGATTGGTAATACTTTCTATGTGATAGCTACTAGCAGTAATGGCACCCACTACTTTAAGGGTACCAGTCAACTCTAGTGTATGTTTTTCGTCTTTATATCTTAGTTTGTTGGAGCCACCAAGTCCGCTAGCATTTGTAGCAAACTGAACGGACCCGGAC
>MDSZ01212261.1_pt1 | contig 10743 bp, 10 predicted proteins | sample 811201 | NCBI WGS metagenome assembly MDSZ01 (sample SAMN05326647, study PRJNA326480) | marine metagenome | isolation source: seawater | place: Indian Ocean: North | collected 2010
AAGGTAGTTTCTATTTCCAATTGATAAACCAAAAGGTGTTACATCTTTAAGTACACCTGTCATTCCTCCAATCATTGCTAGTCTGCCAATTCTTGTAAACTGTTGAACAGCAGAGTTACCTCCAATAACTACAGAGTCCTCAATCGTAACGTGACCTCCAAGTGGAACATTATTTGCAATTATGACGTTATTTCCTATTTTACAATCATGAGCAATATGAGAAGAAATCATAAATAAACAACTATTGCCTATTTCTGTTTTAGTGCCGCCACCCTCTGTACCTGGATTTATAGTAACATACTCTCGAATAATATTTTGCTCACCTATTGTTAAGCTATTTTTTTCATTTTTAAATTTAAGATCTTGAGGTTGAGTACCAATACTGGCAAATGGAAAAATTTTTGTCGCCTTTCCTATTTTTGTATTGCCCTCTATGTGAACATTTGAAACTAATTCAACTTCTTCGGATAACTCTACATTAGGACCAACATAACAAAACGGACCGATTTTAACATTTTTCGATATCTTAGCTTTTTTATCAATTACACTTGTATTATGTATCATTTTTTTCTATCAACTATAGTTGCTGACCATTCTGCGTCTGCCATTCTTTTTCCATCTACTTTCGCCGTCCCTTTATATTTCCACACTCTGCCATGAGATCTAATTGCTTCGATTTCTAAATGTAATTCACAATCGGGTATCACTGGATTTCTAAATCTAGCTTTATCTACACTCATTAAATAAACTAATTTATTCGCATACTCCTTTGGGTTAATTCCGTGAGCTGTTAGTGCTGCTGCTGCTTGACCAAAGGCTTCTACAATTAGAACACCTGGCATTACTGGTTGGTCAGGAAAATGTCCTTGTACGTAAAAACCATTTTTTTTTACATTCATTATAGCCGTAGCAGATTTTAAATGTACAATATTTACTAGCTTATCAATTAGAAGCATTGGTTCTCTATGCGGCAGTAAAGATTCAATTTCTTTTTTATTTAATTCAGTTTTACTCATTATTTTAATTTTTATTTTTTTTTATAAAATCCTTTAATGGAATTGCAGGATATCCCATGATAGTTTGATTGTCCGCAATATCTTTGACTACACCGCTGCCTCCACCAATTTTAACGTTATTTCCGATTTTCAAGTGCCCAGAAATTCCTGCTTGTCCACCAATAGAAACATTGTTTCCGATTTTTGTACTACCAGCAAATCCAACCTGACCAGCTATCATGCAGTTTGATCCAATTTGAACATTATGAGCTACATGCACCTGATTATCTAAATATGTATTTTTGCCTATAATTGTGTCATCGATTGATCCTCTATCTATTGTACAACTAGAAGCAATTTCTACATTATCATCTATTTTGACTTTTCCGATATGGGGAAACTTAATGTTTTTTTGATCAATTGGAATAAAACCGAATCCTTTTTGACCAATCTTACAATTATCTTGAATCACAACATTATCACCAATTATTGAATTTTTAATAATAACACCTGAACCAATCACACAATTTTTTCCAATTACAACTTTTTTTTCAATTATGGTATTTGCTCCAATCACAGAGTTTTTACCTATAATTACTTTTTTTCCAATTAAAACATTGTTACCAAATCTAACTTTAGCATAAGCCGATTTGTTGGGTATTTTTAATGTTAAATCTGGATAATCTATATCAGCAAATGGATAGATCATTTTGGTAATTCTTGCTAGTTCATATAGAACATTTTTTACTATAATTATTTCTATATTTTTTGGTAAGTACTTTTCTAAATTATTTGATGTTATACAAGCAGAAGCTTTTGTTTTAAAAGCTATATCTTTATATTTTTGAGAGTCAAAAAATGTAATATCATTTTTTTGAGCAATATGTAATGGCTTCACATCTTTAATAAAGAAATTTTCTTTAAGTTTAATTTTTGAAAATAGTTGACCTAATTTTATTTTTTTTTTTTCAAAAAAAATATTTGATTCCATTAAATTAATTTAACTTAATAGATTTAAGTTTTTGGTTTAAAACTTTCATTATGTCGTTTGTAATATTTAAATTTTCATCTGCAAGTAAAATACTTTTTTTATCTAAAACAATTCTAATATTTTTTTCTTTCATATAATTTTCAAGAATTGGATTTAAATTTTTTAGAAGTTCATTTCTAGCTTTTGATCTTTGTTTTGCAATAGTGTCCAATAGACTATTTCTTTCTTTTTGGAGTGAAGAAACCTGTTTTCTTAACTCCGTAACTTTTTTTTTGTATTCTTCTGCAGAAATTAATTTTTTTTGTTGAATTATTTTTTGTTCATCTTTTTGAATTTTTTGTTCTTTTTCTTTTAAACTCTTAAGGCCATTTTCAAGTTTAGTTTTTAATGTATTTTGAGCACCTTTGCCTGCATTACTCTCATTGAGAATATATTTAAAATCAATAAAATGCGGGGTATCTGCGTACAATAATTTAGCATTAATCAAAAATAAACAAATAAATAGTATTTTTTTCATAAAATTAAAAAGTAGTTCCTAAATTAAAGTTAAATGACTCTGTTACATCAGTACTTGCTTTAGATATATTTTTTGAGAAAACAAAACTCATTGGACCTATTGGAGATATCCATCCTGCAACGACTCCAGTGGAAGACCTTATTTTATTTCCATCATCTAAAGAAGAATCGTAATCGACACCCCAAACATTTCCAAAATCTAAAAAAGCAGCAACGTCTATATTTGAGTCGTCTGGGAGTAAATTAGGTAAATTTGCCTCCAGATTTAATGCAGCAGCATAATTTCCACCGATATGATCGGTACCATCCATAGGTCCAACCTTACCTCTTTCAAAACCTCGTAATCTTTTTGAACTTAAAGACGTTCTATTACTTAACCTTACATCATCGTCAAGGCCGTTAATACTCGCAATATAAAATTTACCAGCACCAACGACGTCTTCACTTAACGTTTTGTAAATACTACTACTTAAAACGTTACCAAGAGCAGGCTTATCGGCATATAATGGTAATGATTGGTTAAAAGAAATAATAGATCCGCTAGTTGGCATGAAGGATCTGTTTCTTTTATCTTGAGAAAAACCATAGTTAAGAGTTATGTCATTATATTTCCCACTTTGTTTTTTTATTGCATCAGAAGCATTACTTTGAGATCTTAAATCATCATAACTAGCATTCAGTCCTAAAGATGTTCTAACGTCTTTATATTGTTCAAAAGATGTGCCTACACCTGCTGAAATTATTGAGTTTTCATAACCTTGATCTGGTTTATCATTTTTCTCGCTTGATAAAGAATAAACTATTGAGTTACCTAAAAAATTGTAGTTTGGATCAGAATAGTTAAAAGTTCCAGATAAAGACTCTTGATCAACTTCCAAATCAAAACCAAGTGTTGTCCCTTTACCTGACCAATTATTTTCTTTAATGCTAAATGCAAATGTACCACCATTTGTACCCACGCCGGCTCCAGCACTTATTTCGCCTGTAGGTTTTTCTTCTACGATAATATCAATTATTTTGAGATTTTGTTTACTTCCGTTAGATAAATTATATTTAACAGTTTTAAATAGGTTTCTACTTTTTAATTCTGAAATAGATTTATCAAGACCTAGTTTACTAAAAGGATCTCCTTCATCTAACAATAGTTCCCCTCGTATTACGTTTTCGTTGGTAACATTGTTTCCTTTTATATTAATACGTTCAACTAATACTTTTTCACCTTCATAAATATTAAAAATTATATTGATTCCATTTGTTTCTATTATTTCTTCAACATTATGTTCAATAAATTGTAAATTATTATTTTCAATGATCTCATCTATTTCCTCAAGAAGTTTTTTAATTTTAAAAGGTGAATAGTATTCTCCAATATGATCGTTGTAGGTTTTATTTAGAGGAAGAAATACTTTTTTATCTAATGCCTGGTCAACTTTAGTTGAAATTTTCTTAATAATATATCTATCACCCTCATCTATTGAAAAAATTAATTTTGCGTCACTACTTTTACTTATTTCGGCAAAATTAGAATTTATTTTAATATCATAAAAACCTAAAGATTTATAATAATTTGTTAAAAGTCTTCTATCTAAATTTATCAAGTCTTCATTTAAATTTGTATTCTTTGTAAAAATTTTCCAAAATTTATTTTCTTCTGATGCAATAACATCTCTTAACCTTCTTGATTTAACAGCATTATTTCCAATGAAGTTAATTGAAGTAATTTTTAATTGTTCGCCACGTGTAATTGATAAAACTAAATCAAATTTATCTTCATCAATTTTTTTTTGTTTAATTTCAACTTTAGCAAAAGAGTATCCTATAGACGAGTATAAATTTTTTATTTTTTCGACATCTTTTGCTAAATAAGATTTTATAAATGATCTTTTTTCTTTTAACTGTAAAGTTTCTTTAATTTGTTTTTTTAGTGAATTACTTTTCTCTCCTACTATCACCAATTGATTTACTATTGGATATTCTTTTAAATTAACTGTAAGTACATTGTTTTTTAAATTTACTTCGACATCCTCAAAAAATTCTGTTGAGTATAAATTTTTTAAAATTCTGTTTAAATCAATTTCAGAGTAATTAGCATTTTTTTTAATTTCTCCATAAACCATGATCGTTTCATTAGAAACTCTTTTATTGCCATTGATTACGATTTGGTTAACAATTTCTGCACTAACAGATTTAATCATTGTGAAAACCAATGCAAAAATAAATATTATTCTAACCATACTTTAATTTGATTTTTTCTAATGTTAATTTTCTTGCCCATGTATCTATTAAAGAAATTTGTTTTAAATTTTTCGGTTTTCTTATAGCATATTTTTTATAGTTTCTATTGTCCAGAATGGTCATTATAATTTTAAAAATACCAAGAAATGGTATCTTTTTTGTTAAAAAATGATCAACTAATATTTCATTTGATGCATTTATAATAATTGGTGATGAAGGGTAAAGATTTGCAAGACTCTGTAATTTCACTGTAGGAAAAACTTTTTTATTTACTTTTTTAAAAGTCAAATTTTGAGGATATTGATCCATATATTTTCTTTTTAAATCTTTAAAATCTGAAATATTAATTCTTCCGTCATATATAGCATTTACAAGAGGTATCATCATAGAAGTTTCATGATAAATCAGTTTTGTTAAACCATTCTTTAGAACAATAATTGCATGCACTAATGCCTGAGGATGAATCAAAATGTCTAATTTACGATCGGGAATATTAAATAGCTTCTGCGCTTCGATTAATTCAAAAATTTTGTTCATCAATGTAGCCGAATCTACTGAAATTTTTTTTCCCATTTTCCATTTTGGATGTTTAAGAGCGTCTTTTGGTTTTATTTTTTTAAATTGATTTTGTTTATAATTTAAAAAAGGCCCGCCAGAAGCTGTAATATACACTTTCTTAATTTCATTAAGATTATTAGTCTCTAAAAGTTCTAAGATAGAATAATGTTCAGAGTCTACTGGAATTATTCTTGTTTTGTTGATTTGTGCTTTTTTTTTAATGATGTTCCATCCACATATTACAGACTCTTTGTTTGCAATAAGAATTTTTTTACTAAATTTGATCATTAAAATAGTTGGCTCAAGTCCCTTGATTCCTGGAATAGCACTCACTGTTACATCCAATTTTTTATTTTTTAATTTTAAATTTTTAAAATTATTTAATATTTTTGTTTTGCTCTTTTTAAATTTTTTTTTAATTTTATTAAAAGTTATTACATCATTTATAATAAAAAATTTTGGTTTATATTTTTTAATTTGATGGCTTATGAGTGAATAATTGCTATTAGCAGATAGTAGATAAATAGAAAAATCTTTTCTTTTGTTGTTTATTATATTTAAAGTTGATAATCCAATTGATCCAGTTGATCCTAGTATTGATATACAAATTTTCATTTAATAGAATAGTACGCTAGTAAAAATACCTATAGGCAATCCAAAAAGTATCCCATCAACTCTATCTAAAATACCTCCATGCCCTGGTAATAAATTACTTGTATCTTTAATTTTAGCTTTTCTTTTAAGATATGAAAAAAACAAATCACCAATCTGACATGATATAGATGTAATGATACTAATAATAAAGATTTCAAAACTTATTTTGTGAGTAAAATAAAATATTGAAGCTGGAATAATAATGCACGTTAAAATCACTGATCCTGCAGCACCTGATATTGTTTTTTTAGGGCTTATTTTTGTTAACTTAGGTCCTTTAAAAAATTTACCGAAAATAAATCCTCCGATATCAGAAGCTATACATCCCAACAAAATTATAAAAAGAAAAATTTTTAATTGTATGAAATTGGAAAAATAAAAAAAAAAAGTACAAAATAGAAAAACGTAAATTATAAATAAAATATTTGCGAAAAACATTTTAAATTTTGATTTGTAAATTTTTTTGATAATATTTGAAAATTCCATAATTGCAGCTATTCCAAGGACTATTAATGAAAAAACTAAAATAAAATCATACAAAAAAAATAAATAAACTAAAAAAAATAATCCCAAGGAAGTAAAAAATCTTTTTTTAAAGTTTATAATGTTCATATATTGCCAAAGTTTCTTGTAATCTTTTTATATTTTTTAACTATTAATATTAAATCTTTAAAATTCAAATCTGGCCATAGTTTTTTTAAAAAAAATAACTCCGTGTAAGCAAGTTGCCATAACATAAAATTGCTTAATCTTTGATGTCCTCCTGTTCGTACCAATATATCTGGGTTAGGAATATTTCCTGTGTAAAGATTTTTTTCTAAGTTTTTTTTATTTATATTCTTTTTCATTTTTTTAATGGCATTCAAAATCTCAGTTTTTGATCCATAATTTATTGCAAGATTTACTGTAATTTTTTTATTTTTTTTTGTAAGTGAAATACTTTTTTTTAACACTTTTCTTACATCATTAGATAATTTAGACATTTCTCCCATAATATTTATCCTAATTCCCTGTGATACAATATTAGCTATCTCCTTAGAGAAATAGTTTTTAATTAATCTAAATAAAAAAGATATTTCTTTTTTGGGGCGCTTCCAGTTCTCTGAAGAAAAAACATAAAATGTTACATATGGAATTTTAAGCTTTATCGAGCTAGTTACAATTTTTTTTACTGTTTCAACCCCTTTGAAGTGACCATAATTTCTTCCTTTTCCTCTTTTCTTACCCCATCTCCCATTGCCATCCATAATAAAAGCAATATGGTTGAGTTTATTCATATTTGACTAATCTCTTTTTCTTTTTCAGTTAAAATTTTTTCTATATTTTCAATATTTTTATCAGTAAGTTTTTGAATATTTTTTTCAAAATTTTTATTCTCATCCTCTGAGATTTTTTTATCTTTAAGTTTTTTTTTTAATTCTTCGTTAGCCTCTCTTCTGATATTTCTTATTGAAATTTTACTTTTTTCACCCATACTTTTCAAAATCTTTATTAAGTCTTTTCTTCTCTCCTCAGTTAAATCAGGAATTCGAAGCCTTATTGTTTGGCCATCAATTTGTGGGTTGATTCCAAGTTCTGATTTTTGAATCGTAGTATCTATAAGAGAGGTATTGGCTTTATCCCAAACTTGTATTGAAATTAATCTTGCCTCGGGTACACTTACTGTTGCAAGTTGATCAATAGGCATCAACTGTCCATAAACATCAACCTTGATTGTATCGAGCATATTTGTATTTGCTCGTCCAGTCCTAAGCGTTGAAATATCCTTCTTAAACGACTGAATGCTTTTATCCATTTTTGATGAGTAATTATTTTCATTAAATTCGGTGCTCACTTTTAAACTCCTTCTCCGACTTTATATCGAATAAAATCAATAATCTTAAGTGGTTTGTCTGATGAGTTTTCTTTTAAAATATCTGAGACTTTTTTTTTTGGATCCATTATCCATATCTGATTAAGAAGAGAATTATCGTTTAAAAATTTTGATATTTTGCCGTTTGAAATTTTTTCAACCATCTCAACTGGTTTTCCTGAATTAGTAATTTCAGCCTTTATTATCTCAAGTTCTTTTTCAACTATTGATTTATGGATATTTTCTTTATCAACCGCTAATGGATTAGATGCAGCGATATGCATAGCAAGTTTGTTTCCAATGTCATCATTTTTTCCATTTTGAACCCCCTCAATTTTTACCACTGATATAATTTTTCCAACCCTTTTTTCAAGTGCTGAATGAACATAGAAAAAATTTGTTCCATTAGATTTGTCAAAAAAATTTGCTCTTCTTATAGTGATTTTTTCACCAATTTTTGCAATTAAGTTTACTAAATTGTCTTTTACTAAGATACCATTTTCCATTTTTGTTTCATTTATTTTATTTAAATCACTTTTAGAAACAAAATTAATTTTTGAGAGTTCTTTACAAAAGTTTATGAAATCCTGGTTTTTCGCGACGAAATCTGTCTCACTATTAATCTCAATAATAGAGACTTCTCCATTTTCTTCGTGCACTAATGCAAGACCTTCAGAGGCAGTTCTACTCATTTTTTTTGATGCCTTTGCAATCCCTTTTTTTCTTAAAAACTCAATGGACTTTTCAATATCGCCTTTTGTTTCGTCAAGTGCAATTTTGCAATCCTTAAATCCAACTCCAGTCATTTCTCTGAGTTTTTTAATACTGTCTAATAAATCTTTGTTTGACATTAAGATATAGTTGAGATTACTTTTCTTTTACTTTTAAAGTTTTATCCTCTACTTTTTCGTCAGGTCCTTTAATAAATTTTTCAGCATCTTTAATGGTATTTTTTAGAAGTTCACAATATAAATTGATGGACCTTCTTGCATCATCATTACCAGGAATAGGAAAATCTATACCCGTTGGATCTGAATTTGTATCCAAAACAGCTATAATTGGTATTCCTAATTTTTTTGCCTCTGCTACAGCAAGCGACTCTATATTTGTATCTATGATAAATATTAAATCCGGTATTTTTTTCATTTCAGAAATTCCACCAAGAGATCTCTGTAGCTTTTCTTTTTCTTTACCAAATTTAAGAATCTCTTTTTTAGTAAATCCTAAATTTTCTTTTGCTAATTGATCGTTAAGTTTTTTTAATCTTTTTATTGAGTTTTGAATTGTGTTCCAATTTGTTAACATTCCACCAAGCCATCTATAATTTACGTAATATTGCCCTGTTCCTTTTGCTAAATCACTGACCTGTTCTGAAGCTTGTTTTTTTGTAGAGACAATCAATATTTTTCCACCACTAGCGATTACTTTGTGGACCTGAACTAAAGCATTTTTTAAAAAATCTACAGTCTGCGTTAAATCTATTATATGAATTGAATTTTTTTCACCAAAAATGTACTTTTTCATTTTTGGATTCCACCTTAAAGTTTTGTGCCCGAGATGTACTCCAGCTTCTAGTAATTGTTTTATATCTATTTTTGGTACGTTCATACTTTTTTCCGGTTAATCCACCACAGTAATTCCAAAAGTTGGACCGGTAGGGCAATGCCCTTGAAACTGTGTGCGAAATTAAACTCAGATATATACAATCAATTGTAAAAATCAACAGTCTAAACTGATATTTTTTCTACGTATTTCTTAGCTTTTAGGACTTTGAGATGGTTTAGATCAAATTTTCTATTTTCCTTTAATGTGAAATAAGCTTTTTTATTTTGATCTTTAATAACAAGATTAATTTTTGTTTCTCCTTTTTTTTCAAGTAATTTCTTGATTTCCTCTAAATCATAATCATTTTTTAATTCTATAGTCACTTTTGAGTAAGGTTTATTTATTACGTCCTCTAAGTTAATAATTTTTTTAATGTTTATTCTTTTTTTAGTAGCTTCTCCAGAAATTTTATCTTTTTGTAAAGTTAAAACGAATGATTCCGACTCTTTTAATCGTGCCCTATTCTCTACTAATAACTCTGCAAATAAGAAAAGCTCGAATTCTACCTGTTTATCACTAAATTTGATGATAGCATAAGGGGTTCCCTTATTGCTTTTTTTTTCTTGAATTGACATGATTGTGCCTGCTACCAAGCCTTCATTTTTTTCATTTTCATAAAATTGATTATAAGAAATTATATTCAATTGATTAAATATTTCATCAAATTCGTTTAATGGATGATTAGTTAAATAAAAACCTATAGATTTAAATTCCTCTGATAGAAGCTCTTTCTGTGTCCATTGTTTTGAGGGTAAATATTCAAATTTTTGATTATTTTCTTGATCATCAAAAAGACTTGACTGACGATTTTCTTTGTCGTCGTTAATATTCTTAATTTTTTGAATTATTTTAGGTATTGAATTTAAAATTTTACTTCTATCTTTTTCAAATTCATCGAATACTCCAGCTTTTACTAAACCTTCTAATTGTAGTTTGTTAACATCTTTTGCTTCTACTCTTTTAATAAAATCTTTTAAAGATTTGAATTCTCCATTTTTTTCCCTTTCTTTAATTATATTGGAAATAGCCTCATAACCAACGTTCTTTATAGCACCTAAACCATAAACAATTTTACCATTTATAGCTTTAAAATCTGAAAAACATTTGTTAATCGATGGTTTTATTATTTCAATTTTAAGTTTTTTTAATTCCTCAACAAATTCTCTTAATTTAGACGTATTTGTAAGTTCTGTTGACATAGTTGCAGCTATAAAATCTTCTTTATAATAAGTTTTTAAAAAAGCTGTTTGATAAGCAATTAAAGCATAAGCGGCTGCGTGGCTTTTATTAAAACCGTATTGAGCAAAAGGTTCGATTTTTGTAAAAACGAAATTTGC
>MDSZ01005666.1_pt1 | contig 10742 bp, 9 predicted proteins | sample 811201 | NCBI WGS metagenome assembly MDSZ01 (sample SAMN05326647, study PRJNA326480) | marine metagenome | isolation source: seawater | place: Indian Ocean: North | collected 2010
AAAGAACATTTTGGAGAAAGCAAAAGGCTTGCTTAACAAGCGCTAATGCGTTCATGTTTGAGCCAATGAACCCCCTACCAATGACTTTTTGCCAAAATATGTTGCTCAGCTTGATGTCCTTCGCCATCCCTTTGGCCTCGGGGTTTTGCCAAACCGATCTGGCAGAGGTAGAACCGACGCCCTTAATGAAACATGAGGCAAGATGGCTTGTTCAAGCATTGGAGCAAGCACACTTCAGTAAGGTATCAATTGACAAACTGGAACCCAAGGACTTCCTGGCAAGTTTTCTGAAGAAATTAGACAAGCAGAAACTGTATTTTACCCAGGATGACGTCGACAGGTTCAATAATGCCTACTCACCCACCCTGGTGACGTTTTTCAAACAAGGAAATCTATTTCCGGGTTTTGAGGTGTATAACGAATACAAAAAGCGTTCAGTCAAGCGGTTGGATTGGGCGATTTCCTGGGTGGGCGGTTCCGAGGTCAAATTAGATTCAAACGAGACTTACAATACGGACAGGGAGACTGCTAACTGGGCTTCGTCTGACGATGAACTGGATAAGCAATGGAAAAATCTGGTAGCCTTCGAGTTGCTCAACGAAACGCTTTCGCAGATAGACGCCAATGCGAGCGAAAACCTCGACTCCCCCGAGGTTAAAAAAGCAATGGAGGTAGCGGCAGATAGAATCAGCAGTCGCTACCAGAGATGGAAAAAAAACATTATTGAATTTGAGGCAATTGACGTCCAGGAACTTTATCTAACCACTTTGACGCAAATGTTCGATCCGCACACAACCTTCATGAACATAAAGGAGAAGGAGAAATTTGACCAGCAAATGAACAATGAATTTGTTGGTATCGGGGCTGTGCTGAGGGACGAAGATGGGTTTTGTACGATCAAGGAATTGCTTCCAGGTGGCCCAGCCGAAGGCTCCAGGGAACTTGAACCGGAAGATATAATACTTAAAGTGGCCCAAGCCGAAGGCGAGTTTGTTGATGTCGTCGATATGAAATTGGCCAAAATAGTCGATCTTATCAAGGGACCCAAGGACACCCTGGTTCGTCTCGAGATAAAGCCGATCCAAGATCCCTCCAACACAAAGGTCGTTCGTATTGTGCGAGATAAAATCAAACTTACGGCCAACTTGGCTTCAGGCAGCCTGCACGAAGTGGATGGGAAAGATGGGAATCGCTTGATTGGGGCAATAGAACTGCCTTCTTTCTACGGTTCTTCCGGAAATGGCCCCAAAGCAACCGATGACGTCGAGGAACTGATCAATGACTTAAAAAAGCAAGGGGCAGAAGGGATTATTTTGGATTTGAGGAGAAATGGCGGAGGGTATCTCAGCGAAGCGGTTAATTTGGCTGGGCTCTTCATCTCGAGAGGACCCGTTGTCCAAGTGAAAAGCACGGACGGAAAAATCCGAAAAAAATTCGACTTCAACCCAAAGCTTGCCTGGGATGGTCCTTTAATCATTCTGGCATCCAGATACAGTGCATCTGCCTCGGAAATTGTCGCAGGCGCTCTGCAAAACCACAAGAGAGCCATCATAGTTGGTGACGAAACAACTCATGGCAAAGGAACCGTTCAGTCTCTCATTCCAATGAACCTGCCACTTCATGTTGCGGGAGCTGCCAAAAAAAGGAGTGCCGCAAAAATTACCATCCAGAAATATTATTTGCCATCTGGAGGCAGTACGCAAATAGACGGTGTTCGCAGTGATATTTCAATGGATTCGATCAATATGCATCTTCCTATCGGAGAGTCCGATTTGGATAATGCGCTTGAATGGGACCAAATTCCACCAGTCAATTTCAGGAGACCGAAGGAAGAATTCGTGTACGACTCGGATAATGTGGATAAACTAAGAGAGCTTAGCCAGTCTCGCCAAAAGACCTTATCGGAATTCCTATACCTCAAGGAAAACATTTCATGGTTCAGAAAGAAAAGGGAAACGAAAACCTTGTCCCTTAACCTATCGACGAGAATTTCACAAAAGAAGAGTGACGAAGAGGTTTCGAAGGGTCTTCAGGACACTTTCAAGTCTCTCGCCGAAAAGGCCTTTCCTCTTCGAAAAGCAAAATTACAGGTCGTGAAAGATCAGACTCTAAAGTCACTTCAAGCAAGAGGCGAAGAAGCAACGGCCGAGGCATCCAAAGACGAGTTGGAAAAGCCAAAAGAATTGGACATTCGATTGCATGAAAGTGTTCGGATCATGGTGGATTGGCTGGATTTGCTTGAAGGTGAGCAGGTCTCCCAAAAAAAACCTTCCTGATTGGTATACGTTAGGACTTGCGGGCAACCACAAATCGCGTTCGGCGCGACAAGTCTCTTAACAATTCGACATCCTTAAAGTCTCGAGCAAGTGCTTCCTTTACGGGGTTTGCATGAGCAATCCCGAATTCGATAGCGAGAAGTCCGTCCGTGGAGAGTATATTGCCACTAATTTCTATGACCTTGCGTATATCCGAGAAGCCTTCCTCTTTTGAGACCAAAGCCTCCTTCGGGTCATGTACTCTCACCTCAGGTTCAGCCTGTTCCCATTCCTCCAAAACCAAATAGGGTGGATTGGAGACAATCAAATCAACCTCCCCCAGTTCGATCTTTTCGGAAAACCAATCCAGTTGCCGTAATTCGACTCTGTCCACCAGATCATGCAACAGCAGGTTTTCCCTGGCAAGGGAGAGTGCCTCTTCTGATTTATCAATGCCAATCCCGGAAGCCGAACCCAAAGAGGAACATAAGGCAAAAAGAATTGCCCCGGAACCTATTCCGAGATCAAGAATTTTACCATCGAATGATTTTGGAACCCTGCAAAGTATATGCTCGATCAAGGTTTCCGTTTCCGGACGGGGAATTAGAGCCCGATTGTCACACTTCATGAGCAGGCCTGTAAAATTAACATTGCCGAGAATATGTTGAAGGGGTTCTCTTTTTCCCCTCCTGACTACCATTTCACGAATTTGAACTAATTCCTCATCCGTCAAAATCTCATCAGGTTGCAGATAAAGCGACATTCTTTTTTTTTGCAGGACAGTTGATACAATCCATTCGGAATCACATTTTGGGCTAGGAACCCCTTTGCGAGTCAAAAAATCACTGGACTTACGCAAGGCTTCCAAACAAGTAAGGAAATCGTCGCTATTGTTCATGGTTGACCTTTTCCAACCGAAGCTTCAAATCCGCTTCATCCAGTGCATGAAAGAGGTGATCAAGGTCTCCAAATAACGATTCGTTTAATGCATGAGAGGTATAGTTTATTCGATGATCCGTGATTCTGCTTTGCGGAAAGTTATATGTTCGAATTCTTTCGCTCCGATCACCGGTCCCCACCTGCTCCCTTCGCTCTTGAGCGTATTTTTCCCTTTCCTCTGCCTGCTTAATTTTCAAAAGCCTCGAGCGCAGGACGGTCATCGCTTTGCCTTTGTTTTTTAATTGCGACCTTTCGTCTGCGCAATAGACGGTTAGGCCGGACGGTTTATGCAAAATTTGCACGGCGGAATCGGTAGTGTTTACACCTTGGCCGCCAGGTCCACTCGCCCGGCAAACACTGATTTCCAAATCGGATTGATCGATGTTTATTTCCACCTCCTTGGCTTCGGGCAAAACGGCAACTGTTGCAGTAGACGTATGAATGCGCCCGCTTGCTTCCGTAACCGGGACCCGTTGGACTCGATGGACGCCGCTTTCAAACTTTAGCTTTGCCCAGGCATCTTCTCCCTTAACCATAAATACCACCTCTTTGAATCCGCCGGTTTCCGAAGAGCTTTGACTCAAGTGTTCCAATGACCAATTCTTGCTCTCCGAATACTTGCAATACATCCGGAACAAATCAGCGGCAAAAAGAGAAGCTTCATCTCCCCCTGCCCCGGCTCTAATTTCGATGATCGTGTTCCTTCCCGAATCGGGGTCCGGGGGAAGCATTGCCACGAGGAGTTTCTTTTGGGAACGATTGATCTCTGATTGCAAGGAGAGAATTTCTTCCTGAGCCGCCTCCGCAAATTCTTCATCCACGAGCAAGCTTTCGCTTTCTTTAATTTGCTTCTCCAATTCCTGAATACTTTCATGCGTGTCGATAATCTCCCTTACGCGCCGATGCTCCCGGGATAACTCCGAAGCAAGTGCGGCATCTTTAAAAACAGTTGGGTCGGAGAGCTTGTTCTCCAACTCATTGTATCGTTGCCGAAACGGTTCAATATTTGGTAAAAGGTTCATTAGTCGTACTATTCAACAAAAGATTGATCCTTACAAATTCGCAAGTGAATCCCAACCGTCAAAACCATCAAATTCACGGACAGAACATTGTGGCGTGCGTTTGGGACTTCGACAAGACCTTGATTCCCGGATATATGCAACGACCACTTTTTGAACATTACGACATAGACGAATCGACCTTTTGGAAAGAAGTCAACCAGTTGCCGGCCCTTTATTTGGAAAGAGGGCTAAAGGTTTCTTCCGATACGATTTACCTTAATCATCTGCTAAGCTATGTGAAAAACGGGCCTCTTCGCGGCTTGACCAATCAAAAGCTTCAGGAACTTGGATCCGAACTTGAATTTTGCAAGGGATTACCCGAATTTTTTAACGAACTCTCTCGGATACCAGAAGATCCTGAATTTTCCAGTTTCGACTTCAAGATAGAACACTATGTAATAAGTACCGGGCTGGCGCCGATGATTAAGGGAAGTAAAATTTATCCTTACCTAGAAGACGTTTTTGCCTGTGAGTTCATAGAATCTCCCGTCCCTCCGCGTTTTATGAGCCAAACGGAACTGTCTCTGCCCTTGGATCTTGAAATTTCTCAAGTAGGCATGACTGTGGACAATACGATAAAAACTCGATTTATTTTCGAAATCAACAAAGGGTCGAATAAAAACCCGGCAATTGACGTAAACACGTCAATACCGCACGAAGACAGACGCGTTCCCATAGAACAAATGATTTACGTGGCAGATGGTCCAAGCGACGTGCCTGTTTTTACGGTTGTCAGGCAAATGGGAGGGAAGGCTTATGCGGTTTATGACCCGAGGAACGAAAGAGAATTTGAACAGACCTGCGATTTGGTGGAGCGATCAAGGGTTCATAACAATGGCCCGTCCGATTATCGGTCAAACTCTCCTACGGCGATTTGGATGAAGCAAAAAACCCGAGAAATTCTCAGGTCGATGATTAAAAAAAGACAAGACGAATTAAGCAAGAGAGCAGGCTCCCCCCCCAAGCACCTGACGGAAACCGAGGAAGACCCCGAAGGTTATGATTCAGGGCAATCTACCTTATGGAAGTGAAGCAATGGCATAGAAAATCCCTTTTGGGTCTCGAGGAACTATCGGTTGCCGAGATAGAATGCATTCTTCGTCAAGCCGCTAAATTCAAAGAGTGCGCCTCCAAGCCAAACCGCCAAATTGACAACTTGAAAGGCAAGAGAATTGTAAATCTATTTCTTGAACCTAGTACGAGGACGAGAATTGCTTTTGAAATAGCAGCGAAGAGTTTGTGTGCCGACGTAATTTCCATAACGGGCAAATCCAGTAGCTTAACCAAGGGCGAAACCTTGAGAGACACGGCGATGAACATACAAGCTCTAGGAGCTGATGCGATTGTCGTCCGCCATTCCTCGGCGGGCTCCTCGTTGTTTCTTTCCCACACCATTGACGCCCCTATCATCAATGCTGGCGATGGAGCTCACGAGCATCCCAGCCAAGCATTGCTCGATATATTCACATTGCAGGAAAACCTGGGGAGTCTGAAGGGAAAAAAAATAACCATTCTAGGTGATATTTTGTTTAGCAGGGTGGCGAGATCAAATCTTTGGGGATTAACGAAAATGGGAGCGGAAGTAACGCTTGCGGGTCCATCCACTCTCGTTCCAAAACAATTTGAGCAAATGGGAGCCAGGGTTTCACATGACCTTCAGGAATCCTTGGCAGATGCAGATGCAGTGATGCTTTTACGCATACAGCACGAAAGGCAAAATTCTTCTCATTTTCCGTCTTTGGACGAATACACAACCATGTTTGGTTTGAATATGGCAAGAAGTCAGTGGCTAAAACCGGATGCCATAATTCTCCACCCGGGACCAATTAACCGGGGGGTGGAAATTGATTCGGAATTAGCGGATTCATCGAGGGCAGTTATTCTTGATCAGGTAAAAAATGGCATAGCCGTTCGAATGGCCATACTGTTCCTGTGCGCCAATGCGTTCAAGCATACCGACCATGACTGACTATTTCTTCAGTGGTGCCCGGATTGTAGATCCATCGCAAAATCTCGATGAAATTAGAGATTTATGGGTGACAAACGGAAAAATAACTTTCGATCGTCAGGATGGTGATGTGGAATGCGTCAATGTCTCGGAAAAGGTTATTATGCCCGGGATGGTAGACCTCCGAAGCCATTTGCATGCGCCGGAAAGCCTGGCAAGTGTTAGCGCCGCCGCCGCCGCCGGGGGATATACGGCGATCTTGACAATGCCGGACGTTCGTCCACCGGCAGACAACCCGGGTGCCGTTCGCCTTATGCAAGAAAAGGCCTCAAAAGTTGCAACGATTGACATTTTGCAGTGCGGTTGCTTGACCAAAGGTTCAAAGGGTGAGGAACTTGCACCCCTTGGCACCCTCAAGGAGGCGGGAGTGGTCGCAGTTTCCGACTGTCCAAGCAGTCCGCAGAACACAGAAATTTTTGTTAAAGGGCTCGAATATGCATCCATGTTTGATCTGCCGGTGATTGAATTCCCCCGAGATATTTCCATTTCCGCCTCAGGGGTGGCTCACGATGGACCCACCGGGTTGAAAATGGGTATTGGGGGATATCCTCGAATGGCCGAAGAACTGTTTGTTCAAAGAGCGATCATCGTATCTCGCAACATACGGGTCAATATCCACTTGAGTTCCATTTCGTCGGCCGGTTCGGTAGAATTAATTCGGGAGGCCAAGGCACGGGGAACTCCCATAACCGCAGATACCACGCCGCACCACCTTACCTTAACCGATGAGAAAATTTTGGGCTATGATGCAAACTCAAAAACCATGCCGCCACTTCGGGAAAAAAGTGACCGTCAAGCTCTTCTGGAGGGGATTTTGGATGGAACGATAGATTGCATATGTACGGCCCACGAACCATGCCATGAGCATGAAAAACAAGTAGAGTTTGATTTGGCGCCATCCGGCATTATCGGCTACGAAACCGCCTTATCCGTGGTTTACGAAGAACTGTCGAAACACGACAAAGACCCTTTTCCATTAATCGTGCAAACCATGTCGGAAAACCCAAGTCGCATCTTGAGGAATCCCGACAGAAGTATTGCGGAAGGAGCGGTTGCCGACTTCGTTGTTTTCGATCCTTCCAAAGAATGGAAATACAATGTTCGGCAGGGAGTAAGCGCGGCAAGAAACTCCCCATTTAACGACTGTTTGATCCAAGGGTCCGTCGAAATGACTTTTTCCAGGGGGAAGAAGATATATTCGGCTGTCGAAGATCAATACTAGTTGTTTTCCAAAAATGGAAAATAGCGATATTGCCAGCTTAGCTTTGGCAACCGTCGGCATATTGCTCACCATTAGAAATTACGGCGGAGAAACCTTACGATTGTCGGTAAGGTTTTTACGAGTGCCAGCATGGGGTTTATTGAGTTATGAGAAGCAAAACGATGACGGAGCATGTGCTGCCAAAGCAAAAAATCACCACCCAAGAGCTATTTTTTCCGCCATCTTCAAGGGCTTTACTTCGGTCTTGAAGATATGGCCGCTTTTGGTTGTTTTTATCATATTGACCCAATGGATATTGCCCGAATACCCCCAGCAAGACACGGTCAGGCAGTTAAAGGATGGAGGGGGCCCTCTCTTTTATGAAATGTTTTTGTACGCCGGTCTGGTTTTCCCTGTCCTTGAGGAACTTATCTTTCGCGGACTCTTATATCCCGTGCTTAAAAAGCATATCGGTGTATTTTGGGGATGCGTAATTTCATCGCTGATGTTTTCATTCATACACGACAACGTTCTCTCCTTCGCCCTGCTGTTTTTATTCAGTGTATATTTAACTATTCTTTACGAAAGGAACAACAACCTCCTCATTCCCATTGCAAGCCATGCATTCTTTAACGTCATTATGTTAACCCTTATATTAATCGATGGCCTTTGAAGGTTTGGATCGTGACACCTTCACCACTCATTCGTTGAAGGAAACGGATTTGTTTGTCAGTCGGTTAGTAAAAAAAATAGAACCGAATCTGACAATTTTTCTGAATGGCGAAATAGGGGCTGGAAAAACTTACCTGTGTTCTCGCATAGCGTCACATTTTGGGGTCGGAAACTTGACGAGCTCATCTTTTGGTCGAGTCAGTATGCATGCGGGGGATGTAAATGTCGTACACTGTGACTTTTACAGAAGTAAATTAAATTACGAATTTTTTTCTCTGGAAGTGGAGCCGTTGTTAAAAGCTCCTTGGCTATTGCTTGTCGAGTGGTCGAAAAACGAAGAGCAGGCAATAGATACGGGAAAAACGATGAGAATAGAAATTATTCACAAGGGCGCAAACTCCCGCGAAATTAGATTAAGCGGAATCAATTGAGGATCAAAATTCCGTTACTAAACTCAGTAACGAACCCCTCCTTGGTCAACCACTTCAATTCGATCAACAAATTCCTTTTATCAACATCCCTTAGGTCATCGTGGTTTAGCAAAACGGATTTTTTAACCTCATCCAGCATTCCCAAAACGGCCACTATTTTTTCCGAGGTTTTGTTTAATGGAGCATCCCCAACCTTCGCTCTTCGATACGCCGATGCAAAAGTGCGTTTTTTCTCTGAATGCTTAAAAATGGCGAAGTTGCTTTTTTTGAGATTGATGAGGCAAGCCGAAAACAAACCATTCAGCCAATTCGCTCTTTGTTGATAAAACCCTTTGAATTGATCGGCAATGCCCGGCTCGACAAGTGACAGGCAGTCTCCGCTTATCTTGGCGGATTTGTTGATCTGAAACAAGGCTGCATGCGGTTCATGCATGCATGCAACCTTTAATTGCTCTACGCTTTTGTGCCATAAGGATTCATTGCCAATTATGGCAAACTTATAAACCTGCAGGGGTTTTTGCGTCCACTCGGCAATTATTTCGCTGTCCTCAACTTTGACTAATTTTTTTGAGTAGGCGTTGTAACTGTCCGAAACGCCATTGAGCAAGAGATGTTGCCTGACAACTTCCTCGTGATAATGGTAATTGCTTGGAGGAAGCAGGGCTTTCGTTTGAGGGCACTGATATACGTACTGAAAATTATTGCTTAGGTCGATCTCCACCTCCACCTCGCGGACGAAGACGTTTGCCGAATGGTTGGTCAACAAGTGATTAACCGCTTTCTCCTTTGACGAAAAAATTTTGTTGTCGATTTTGGTTGTTACAAAATGCGGAGCATCCTCCCCTTCCGTCGAATTGATAATCACGTTATATCTTTGCGGATTGCCTGAGATAGTATCGCAAATTTCGGACAGAGCATAGGACACTCCGGATTTTCGCATCTCATCTTTAATTTTTTGCAACACCTCTCCCTTGGGTTGAATGGAAAAACTGAATTGATTTCCCGGCTTTTGCCGGTCTGGGTTGCGGGTAACTCTTCTCCTGTGCCCTGTTTTTTCCCCACGATCATTTTTCCTTCGTCCCTCGCGCTTAGTGCTTGGTCTTGGCTTTTCGTAATTTGTTTGCGAGGTTTTTTTGGCCCATTCGGGTTCAATGTCAATGTTCTCAAGAGATGAAAGATCAATGGGTTCAAGTGGCCTGTCGGCCTGCCCTTCCTTACTATCTTTCTTTTCCATATTGCATTGACATTATTGGCCCGGAAGCAGACTGAACGGCTTGCATTTTTCCGGGCTTTGCTGTAGGTAGAACCTCCATAATGCTCAGGTGGCGGAATTGGTAGACGCGCTAGACTAAGGATCTAGTGCCGCAAGGCGTGGGGGTTCGAGTCCCCCCTTGAGCACCATCATTTGTTTTTGTCAAATGTCTGGTGTTTGATTCTGCGACCATTTTTCCACTCTGATTCGAAGGTTTGGTAGAAGTTTTTGTCATACCCTTCAAATAATCCGTGCTCGACGTTGTTTTTCCAGTGCTCGAGTAACCTTACTTGGAACTTCCCCCCATTTCTTGGCAAAAGGTATTGTTGAACTACCCAGGCGTTAGCTTTTTGTCCTCCGAATTCGCGCCCAAACTTATCCTTGGCCTCTTTTCTAAGCTTGAGCCACAAGGTGGGCAGAGATTCCGAGTCGCTGTCCGCGGGTGGCTTGTAGTTTTCCGGATCAATGGGTTTCGGATAAAAAAATATGTGGGTGCCATGCTTCAAACCTTCTACGTAATCCTTTTTAAACACCGGAATACCCTGTTCGTTGTATTTTTTTACTTGGCCATGCAAAACCCCGGACAAGTATTGTGCTTCAGTGATAATTTGACCGCTTGGAAACTTTTTTTCCGTGGTTCCGCTAAAAGGAAATTTCTCTTCCTTGTAAAAAGCCAAGGGTATGAAGTTCCATTTCGAACCCTTTATCACAGGGACGCTTACGATCCGGCCCTTTTCCACGACAACGGGCCCCAACTCGAACTCGCTGGCCATTGCTCCGGCAACTTTGGCAACCACTTGGTCCGAGTACCCTGCCCCGCCGGACTGAATGATAATTTTGGTTAAATGGCCGTTCTTTCCAAGTTCCGCAGTGGCGATTGCGCCCGACCCCTTCCAAAACAAGTGTTTGTCAACGAATACAAT
>MDSZ01003210.1_pt1 | contig 10741 bp, 5 predicted proteins | sample 811201 | NCBI WGS metagenome assembly MDSZ01 (sample SAMN05326647, study PRJNA326480) | marine metagenome | isolation source: seawater | place: Indian Ocean: North | collected 2010
ATTTTTCTCTCTTTTTTTGGTTTGAGTCCAATAATAATCTCCCAAATTGCCAAAGCCTAAAAAACGCAAAAAAAAACGAAACGAGAAAAATTTTCGTCTTTTTTTGTGGACGACGACGACGACGACTTTGACAAAAAAAAACGCTCGCTTTTACCTTTCCGAGAAAAAAAAAGAAGAGAAGAGAGCTCTCTCGCTTGACGCGCGTCGTAGAAGAAAAGAAAAACGAAAAACGCGATGGACATCATGGGCAACCCCGGGGATGGCAGCGGCGGAGGAGGGGCCATGGGGGGAGGCATGGGGGGAGGCATGGGGGGGAACGACCAAGACGCGTTCGCGCGAGAGTTCAAGCAGTTTTGCATGCAACCGGAAAACAGAGAGAAAGTTCAAGAACATCAGAGGAAAGAAATCAGGAGAGCGGAAAGAGTCGGGCATCGTATCGAGGCGTGCGCGTTCCGAGAAAAAGTGTTGGAATCGGATTACGAGGCACAACAAAACATAGCGCCGTTCATGGAACACAAATTCTTGAGGAGAATCATCCAGACGTTTTGTAACGACGAACAAGGTGATTTTGGAAAGTGGGCGAAAAATCCTCGAGTGATTGAAATGCTTCAACATGCGAAAGATCTTATAGATAACGGCTACTGCGAGGAAGAGGAATTGGAACATCGCATGGTCGAGTACCTGAAAAACCCAGACGCTGAAGGGCACGAACAGTTCGATAAGAAAGTCAATCGAAAAGTCAACGTTGAATCGAAAGATTTAGTTAGCGCTTTGAACGAACAGTGCACTTTACGACACGAGGGTAATTTGCTCTACGCGAAGAAAAATTTTGAAGAGGCGAAGGAGAAGTACGAACAAGCTTTGTCAATTATGAATCTCATCAAAGCCGCGGATGCGCAAATGGGTCAATTCGAAATCGAGCAAAACAAGTCATTCTGTTTGATGAACATCGCGTCGGCGTGTATCGGGATGAAGGATTATGGAGAAGCGGTCGAACGTTTAAACAAAGCCGAAGAGGTTTGGCCAGAACCGCCGGGAAATTTTAAGCTGTACACGAGACGCGCTCGAGCGCACGTATACAGGGCGAATTTTGCGGAAGCAAAGAAAGATTTGCAAACGGCGAAATCGATCGACTCGAACCACGAAGAAATCGAGGAAGTCGAGTGGATGATTGATGCGTTTAAAAGCAAATACCGCAAGGAGGAGAAGGAACGTGCGAGAACTATGTTCAAGTTCCCGAAAGTTTTAATGTCCGACCAAAAGAGGAAGAAATCATCGAACAAATGGCCTCACTCGTACGGATGGTGATATGTACCGAATGTGATTTTGATTGATGCATTAAAAGGAGAGTGTGGTGCGGTTGTTTAAAGAGAGAGAGAGAGAGAGCATATGGCCCTAGTATTTGTTACTTTTTGTCAAAATAAAAGAAGCCAAACGATGAACGAATTTTATAATTTCACACCAAAATACTTCAAAGCAATTCTATATGTTGGCGTGTCGAGCAGTCGCGCATCAAAGCACTCACGCTCTGGTGCGCAGATTTATCGGCAGAACGAGTAGTAAAAGTAGCAGTAATAATAGAAGAGCGATGTTATCTACTTCTGTGCTTTCTTTTTCTTCTTCTACTCTCGTCGGGGGTGTCAACAGAATTCGAACTGAGCACGCAATCGCGCGACTACAAAATCGAAATAAAAATATCTCGACATCGACAACCATCCGCGCGGTGGGCGGATCCTCCTCGTCTGCGAAAACGAAACAACGCTATTTATGTCAAGAATGCGGCGAAGATTACTCCCAGTGGTACGGCCAATGCCCCGGGTGCAAAGCGTGGGACTCCATGAAAATCTTTCGAGAACCGATTTCAAACGCGAATGCGTCGAAAAGAGGAAAATCTGGAGGAGGCGCCGGGGCGGCAGCGGCGCAACGCGCACAATCATCATCAAACAACGATGCGGAACTCAAATCATCGTCGTCTTTGATTTTTAATAGGAACAATAACAGAAGAAGTACGGTCGGTGGAGGATGGGTTTCGGACTCGAACGCGCCGCGCGCGTTGAAGGAAGTGTTGAAACCGGAATCGAAAAACTCAAAGAATATGCGTCGAGTACCTTTGCCCGGTGCGTTGGGTTCAGAAATTGAACGCGTTTTAGGTGGAGGCGTCGTGCCGGGAGGATTAGTATTAGTCGGCGGTGATCCAGGCGTTGGGAAGAGTACTATTTTATTGCAACTGGCAGGACTTCTCGGTAAAGAAGCGACCGAGACAGCGAAAAAAGCAAGGAAAGCAACAACCACGAACTATGACAAAGCAGGAGAGGAATCCATCGAGGAAGTAGAAGCTCTGTTTTCTGGAGGTGGCGTCTTGTATGCGAGCGGCGAAGAATCTGTCGAACAAGTCGCATCCAGAGCTGAACGCATGGAGATTAACCAGGACGGCGTGTATTTATATTCCGCAACGCGTTTAGAAAATATCTTAGATGCCGTGAATCGGTTAGAACCGTCCGCGTTAGTTGTTGATTCGATTCAAACTGTATTTTTAGAAGATGCTACCGGATCTCCTGGATCGGTGAGCCAAGTTAGAGAGTGCGCGACGGCGTTGTTACACGCCGCGAAAACGTCTGGCATGCCCGTTTTTATAGTTGGTCACGTGACCAAATCCGGAGATATCGCCGGTCCTAGAGTTCTCGAACACATCGTAGATGTGGTTCTTTATCTTGAAGGGGACGCCGATAGAGCAGTGCGTATCTTACGCGGCCATAAAAACAGATACGGCAGTACAGATGAAGTTGGCGTTTTCCAAATGGCAGATCAAGGTTTGGTCCCGGTGCCATCACCGTCCGCTCTTTTCTTGGGAGAACGCATAATTTCTGATGACGTTAGCGCTGCGCCAACTGTTACTTTACAAGGATCTCGCCCATTCATGCTGGAAGTTCAGGCGTTATGCAACGATAGATCTTCAAGTTACAACGACGAAGAGGGCAATAATTCAGGCAGTGGTATGGTTGCGCCGGCCGTGCGCACAGCAGTTGGCTTGAAGTTTGAGCGCATGCAGCTTCTTTTGGCTGTGCTCGCAAAATTTGTTTTAGGAAGGAGAGTTCAACGCAACGATATTTTTGTGAACATTGTGGGTGGTTTGAAACTAGACGATCCCTCGACTGATGCTGCGGTAGCTATGGCGATCGCTTCATCCTTTCTAGAACGGCCATTACCGGCTGATATGTGTTTCTTTGGTGAAGTTGGTTTGGGAGGAGAATTACGGCCTGTTATGCAAGCAGAGAGACGCATTGCTGAAGCCTCGACGATGGGCTTCAAGCGAGTGCTCATGCCCTTTACGGGAGCTAACGAAGAAGCTGGGAAAAAACAAGGCATGGAAATCATCAAGTGTAACACTCTCGCCGAGGCGGTGAAAGTTGCTTTAGGGCTAGATCCCAGGAAGAACAAGATACCATGGAAGAAAAGTAAATAGAGGATGATGATCAAGAATGGTGTACGTACAATGTAATAAATTTAAAGTTTTCTGTGTTGACTTGTGTTCTCTCTTGCGAAATCACTTTCGTAATCGGGAAGATCTTCTAGTTGCTTTCACAGGAGTAGCTGCGCTCTTCTTTGCCGTCGCTGCTTTTGGCTTCTTCGCTGCCTTTATCGTTGCTTTTGGCTTCTTCGCTGATGCTGCCGCTTTTGGCCTCTTCGTTATTGTCGTTTTCTTTACCGGAACCGTTTTAGCCGCCGATTTCGCTTTGGGTTTTCGACCACGTTTTTTCTTTTCTGGGGCGTCTTCATCTTTTGTTTTTGCGTCGATATCTTTCTTTGGCGACGGTTCCGATGTTGCCAGAGCAACTGCTACTGTCTTTGCGGCTGCTATGTTCGAGTCATCGTTCCCCCAGACTCGCGATTTGCGTCTTTTCGTCGTAACCGTAGAAGGAGGAGTTTTCTTCAAAGCAGACGTTGGAATCGGAAGTTCCATCGATGCACGACGCTTGAGAGGAGGCGCGTTCGTGTCTTCTAATCTCTTCATCGCTCTGCTCAACGGCGATTTATTTTCTTCAAACTTCTTTGTGAGTTTCTCCTTCATAGCACTCCCGGAACTTTTCGGAGTCTTTGCCACTTTTGCCGCGGAGGATTTTTTTGCTAAAACCTTCGATGCCGATCTCGGATCGGCGGCTTCTATCGGTGAAAACTCTTCGTGCGAACCTCCAACGATCGGTTTCAATAAAGAGTGCGCGGTTTGTGCAGCTGCAACGAACGAACTATTTGTGGCTTTCTTCACACTTTGCAAAAAACCAGCTCCGATGGTAGAAGAGGCGCCCGCATCGCTTTTACTTTTCGATGTTCTCTTCTTCGATGTTGTTGGTTGAGTAGCTGACGGTAGTAGAGTAATCGCTGGTGTCTTTAGTGCTTTTTTGCCGGTTGGCGGAGTTGCTTTCCTAGAAGGCGACAAAAGCGATGAAAAAAATGTTGGCGACACCGGTCCCGAACTCTTTCGTAATTTTGCTTTTTCCTTTGCGAACTCTTTCTCTTTCGCTTTCTCCTGTAAACGTTGATCTGTTTCATACTCCAAGCGTTGTTCTAACTCCAACTGTCTCTTTGCAAACTCTTTTTCTTTTCGCGCCAGCTCTTTCGCAATGCTTTTCTCTTGCATCTCGAGCTCTTTTTCTTTCTTCCCGATTTTCTCATGAAGCGATTTCTCCAATTCGGCGCTTTTCCTCAAAAGATCCTTTTCCATATTTTTTTCCTTCGTCTCGAGCTCTTTCTCTCTCGCCGCGAGCTTCTTCGTCGCATTTTCTCTCTCGCTCTCCAGCATCTTTCCCGTTTTTTCCTCACTTTTTCTCATTTGCGCCATTTCTTTCTCTTTCTTTGCAATCTTTTCGTTGAACGATTTCTCCAACTCTGCCTTCTTCTTCTCGAGTTCTTTTGTCATCGTCTTCTCCTTGGCTTCGAGCTCCTTTCCTCGCGTCGATATCTTCTTCATCGCCTCGGCAATCTCTTTTTCTCCTTCTTTCGCGGTTTGCGATGTTTCTTTCTCTCTTTTCGCAACGTGCTCGTTGAGTGCTTTTTCTTTCGCGTTGAAATCACGTTCTTTCGCGGCGATATCGCTAAGTACTTTCTTGTGCTTTTCTTCCATTTCTTCCATGCGCGCTTGGAGTTTCTCCACCAGCTTCTCTCTTTTTTCCACCTCTGCCTCGCGAAGATTCAACTCTTTTTCGAACTCCGTCCCAGCTTGCTTCAATTTTTTAACTTTATCCGCCTCCAGCTTTTGGATTTGCGCATCCTGTTTATGAATTTCGTTTTGTTTTGAGATGATGTCTTTTTGCAAGCCATTCAACAAACTCCCTTGCTCCTTGAGTAAAAACGCCTCTTGCTTCAACTCTTTGCTCTTATCTTCCAACTGCATTTCTAATTTCGCGATTCGTTGTTCTCTATGCTCTAGCTCTTTCGTGATATCGTTATTCTTACGTTTTGTAGCTTCCAAAGCCTGTCGTTGCTCTTCGTTCAATTTTTTCAGCTTTTTCTTCTCCACCTCGAGCACTTCCACCGCCGCAGTTTTCTCCTCCAAAGCTTCTTCCAAATCAGATATTTCGTTCTCCAACTTCTTCACCCTCTTCTTCGCTTTGTTGTTCAAGCCCTCCAACACTTCTGCTTGCTGTGAAACCTCTTGAAGATTTTTTTCCAACTGCGCGTTTCTTTGAGATGTTTTCGTGACTTCGTAATCGTTTGTTTCTAACAGACGCATCTCATCCTCCAACTCTTTTCTTCGCGTTCGCTCGTGTTCGTAACTCTTCCTCGTTCTCTCCAACTCCTCTCTCGTCTTTTGCCATTCTTTCTTCTTCTGTTTGAAGTCCTCGTCCGCTTTCGTGCACTCCCGATAGACTTTTTCTTCAACCTCTTCCCAGTCTTTTTTCTCTTCCAACAACTCTTCCACGTCCACGCGAAGCTCGTCGTTTTCCGCCTCCAACGCCAAACACCTCCGATTTAATTGCTCGGCTTCGCCTCTGCTGAGATGGTTCAAGTCCATCGCTGGGGTATTTCGGAACGCTTCAATCATTTGCAACGCGCTCGGTGATGTCGTCGTCGTCATTTTTGTCCTTCTTCTTCGTCTTCTTCTTCTTCTTCTTCTTCTTCTTCGATAGACGCGACTTCACGATGTTGTGGGGAGGGGGACAATCCTTGTGGAAATTCGCTTCGAAATGTTTTGCCTCTCTCTCTCTCTCTTGCTCTCTCTTCTAAACAAAATTCTTCCTCCACCGCGCGTGCGTTTACGACGAGAGCGTGCTCTCTCCTTTCTGCTTTTGCTGCGCGCGCGCGACGTGTGTACAACTTTTGAGCGTGCTCAAAGTAAATAGAGAGAGAATTATAAATAATTTTTTATACGAACACGGTGAAAAGAAAGACAAAAATTTGAAAAGTGTGAACGATGATGTATTTTGTGCGCGCCTGCTCTACTAAAATCTAACTACTTTTATACAGAGTACCGAAGAGCGCGTCGGGCCACTGGAACGGAAACGCGTAGTTCACGTTGAACTTTGAATGGTGCAAGTCGTGAAACTTCGCCTCGTAAGAGAAGAGAAACCACGGTAAGCGAATATCCACGCCGGAATGGTCGAGAACACCAAACACTCCTAATATCGCCATGTACAATAAGAACGACTCTTTCGGTATGTTCTTCAAGATAAATGCCGGCGAATAGAGAATACAATAATACCCGATAGCCTCTAAAGGATGAATAAACAAGTCGCAATACACGACCGGGCTTTTGTATTCGTGATGATATTTGTGCATCCGCTTATAACAAAAACGTGTGTGCATTAGTCTATGCCACGGGTACTCTAACATCGACTGCAAAAGCAGCGCACATCCCAATCCAAGTCCTATTTCACACACGCTCGAACCAGTACCTATCGCGGCTTCTTTTATGCCCGATTTCCCCCGAATGGTGAGCTCTGTAACCGTCAACGCGAATAGACTCGAAATAATTAAATTCAAAGTAGCAAACGTCCTGTGTTTCGAATGCCTCCCCTCCTCCTCGTTTCGAAAGAAGAAGTCCAACACCGGAAAGGAAATTACAATACCGTTATTTCGTGCTCTGATCCCAGGCCATTTCTTCCATCCGTTCGGTTGAATCTTCCACGACTTCTCTCTCTGACTTTGCGCTCTGTAGAAGTACACTTCAATCAAAGCGCTCAGAAGGAAGTACCCGACGAACTGCGCGGAAAACGCGAGCACACTCAGAGAGTGTAACATTTCGGTCATCATTTTAAACCCAGTCCAAATAAAAATGTGCGCGATGCACGGAACATCGTCGTCGTCGTCGTCGTCGTCGTCGTTGCGTGCTCCGCGTCGTCGAAGTGCGTGATGTGTTTGTTCTTTTTTCTTTCCGGTTTTTTTTATTTTTGTTTTCCCTCTCGTCTCGTCAAAAGAAGTCAAAGAAGAAACGAGGCATGTTCTTTGAGGTGAAAGTTTCCGACCCAGTCGCGAAGTCGGTGAACAACAAAATCGTTCAGTTCTATCCGATTCGATCAGAAATTGTGGGGAACAATATCAAGGACGACGACGACGACGACGATCAGATGGGATTGGTAGAGTACAAACACGCGGGAAAACTTATGGCGGCATTCACTTCGTTACGAAGATTCTCTCAATTTCGAGAGTTGCACGCGTTCTCTTCGAGCAAAGGTGCACGATTACCTCCCTTCCCTCCGAAAGCTTTAATCGTTTCTCCGCAACATTTAGAGGAGAGAAGAGCGGCGTTTGAAACTATGCTGAACGTAATCATGAACGATAGGACGTTGAACACTTTGCCAGAAGTCGCTTCGTTCATTGGATGTGAAGAGCTTCTCGTCGGTGGTGCCTTGCAGATATTGGAAAACGCCGGAGATAACTGGACGATACCAAAGGGAGACAACAATGGAAAAAGTAGCAGCAGTAGTAACAAAAACAAAGGAAAAGTGGGTGCAAGCGACACGACGCCTCAACGACACGAGCGAAGAAAGAGTAACGGCTTTGACGGCTACGATTCGTGGGAGGAGGAAACGCCGATAATAACGAGCAGCTCGCGTTCGCAACAAAAGTCTTTAGAAGAATTTCATCTATCGAGCGCGGCGCTTCACAAGACAATAGCCGCGTCGCCGAATCTGTTAAAGTTCACTCCAGCAGTCGAAGAAAAAAATGGGAGTAGTCCAATGGGAATGACATCAATGACGAAATCACCACCATCAATAACAACAACGACAATATCGAGCGAGAATCCGGCTCCTTTAGAATCACAACAACCGCAGCGCACTTTTGGTGGCATCGAAGCACGCGAAGCGATCAAACTTGGCGATGCTGCATTGTTAGAAACTATTATGAGAAGCGGACAAGTCGATCCGAATTATCGCGATGGACATGGATTCACTCTTTTAATGTTGGCAGCAATGTTCAATAAGAAAGAGTGCTGCTTAAAATTGCTCGCCTCGGGTGCTAGAAAAGAGTTAGTCAATAGAGATAACGAAACTGCGATAGATTTAGCACCAGTTTCACTCGGAAACATCATTAAGCAACACAAATAGCAACTCAGTAGAATCTATAGTTTACTACAACGCACAAATCAATAAACAATCTCTAATTATTATTTTTAAGCGAGTCCTAATAACCGTAAAGTCGCCGCCGAATTTTTCTGAGTATCGGTACCGTCGGAGATAGCATTCATATATTCTGTTTCAAAAGCTTCTTTAACGACATTAACGAGCGTGTCATCTTCGGAAAGGACGAGTGCCAATCTGTGATTGTTCACGGGATACATCTTTTTCTTAATCTTTTTCTTCCTTTTTGCATCTGCTTCCTCAGATTGTTTTTCTGAAGAATCCACGACAATCGAAGCTTGGTCGACGTCATGCGTCCAACTTCCAGTGTGAATCGTGACATCTGCTTCACTCTTCAGCGCTCCTTGAAGTAAGAGAGTTTTATATTTGCGCATCCAGTTTGCACTTCTCGACGGTCGAATACTTGCGGCGAATAAATCTACTTGCGGGCAAAACGCTAAAACTCTCGTTGCGTGCTCAGCAAATACTAAAGACGCAGTCGCTCCCATGGAGTCGCCGAGAAATAATACTCTTGAATACTTTGTACATGTATCCTCCAACTGCTTGTTCCATTTACTCACTTCTTCTTCCAAGTTTCCAGTCATTTTGTTGCCCGCGTACCAACTTCGTTCCACGTCGCAGACATACAGGACGTCGTAACTCTTTCCATCATTTTCCCCTACTTTTTTCCGCAATTTCTTCAACAACCCGCCCCAATTAGGCACTCCTGGCGCGCTACCAAAAGAAACTATCAAAACGGGAGCTCTTTTGGAATCATCTAAAGCCGATTTATTGCCATCCCATTTTACGAGTTTAAAATACCCCGCATTATCGCTTCGATTTGGAACTGCCGCGACAGAAACTGCGCTCACATTTTCAAAACTACCGCCCATTTTTCGAGCTTGCTCTGTATCTATTCCCAAAGTTTTCAGCATTTTCGCATCTTTCATGATTCGAATAAACGCTTCGAGTTCACTTTTATCTAACTTTTCGTTGTTTTCAATCCACAATTGTCGCAAAGATTGGGATTTGTGAAGTTCTTTCGGTAGCGAACGCAAATCGTTCGAATACAACCACACGGACGTGAGAACTGGTAAATTCCTCAACTCTTCAGGCACTTGTTGAATTCTATTCTCCGCGAGGTTCAAGCTTCGCAATCGCTTCAAATTCCCCAACGACCCAGGGATGCTTTTCAATTGGTTTCCTTGTAAACTGAAAGTTTCCAACGCTTTCAAAAACTGAAAATCGTTCCCATTGGCGGATAAATCTTCGATGAAATTGCCGTGTAAATCGATATCAGATAGGTTAAACATCTTCCCGAGGTTCGGTAACTCTACCAGTTGATTGCCAGGTACGCTCAACTCCTCCAAAGCGACGAGTTGGGACAAATTTTCCGGTAACTTTCGTATTCGGTTCCCGGCGACCGAGAGGTTGCGCAAAGATTGGCAACTGCATATAGACTCCGGTAAATTTTTCAATAAGTTTCCGTGCGCCCACAATCCTTGCAACCTCTGCAGTTTCCCTATAGATTCCGGTAATTTTGTCAATCTATTCCCGGCTAATCCTAATCGTTCGAGCAGTTGCAAGTCCCCTATTTCTTCCGGTATGTGATATATCCTGTTGTTTGATATCTGCAAGTCCGTCAAAGGGGCGTCGTCGTTTGTAATGTCGAATATTTCCATGGGAAACTCCGTTAAATTCAACCCAGTCAAGTCTAACCGTCCCGTCAATCGAGATTTCTTGATTCGTTTGGAAACCACTTCGTCCAACTGTTCGTTTTCTTCTTCTTTGTCCACGTCGTCTAAAATGCTCACACTCATCGAAGTGGTCTTTTTCCAAGAACTTTGTCGTTGTCGTCGTCGTCGTCGTCGTCGTCGTTCGTTGGCGACGCGATGCGTTTGCACAGAATACTGTTTGTTGCTCTGCGTCGTCATCATCGTTGCGGTTGTTCGAATTCCATGGATGCTCCTGCCCGTACTCATCATCATCGCTTTAAAAGTGACAGAAGAAGGGCAGCGAAGAGCACTTTTTTTTATCTGCCAAATGCCTGTCTGTCTGTCTGTCTGTCTGTCTGTCTTCTTTCTTTCATTTTTCGAAAGCAAAAACCTGAAAACGTGGACCCCAAAGAAAAACCAAGAGAGGAGAAAAAGAAAAAAAAACAAAGGGAGGATGGAGGAGGAGGAGCA
>MDSZ01144039.1_pt1 | contig 10740 bp, 9 predicted proteins | sample 811201 | NCBI WGS metagenome assembly MDSZ01 (sample SAMN05326647, study PRJNA326480) | marine metagenome | isolation source: seawater | place: Indian Ocean: North | collected 2010
CTCCTGTACAGGATTCGGCAACGGCTAAAGTTTGTTGCTGCCGCCTCAAGCTTTGAAAAATAACTTGAGATAGGGATACCTCGCCATACCCTACAAAATGATCCCCCAAAGCGGTGCGACATTCCGCCGCGACGCGCTCTAAAAGATATGAGCTAGTCACGCTATCCGCCCAACTCAAACGAACATCGACGATCCCCAGGTGTACACAGAAGGCTAAATTTAACTCGGGATATTTCTGGACAATGGGTGCTACCCGATCTTCGACCGAGGATTCACCAAGCCCGCAGGTCCTCAATTGAAGAAAGGCGGCTCCCTCAGAGAGACAGGCCCGCTGCTTGAGTTGTGGAATGACTGAGTGCTCAAACATCGGCGTCAATTCATGTGTTGGCCCAGGCAAAGCGATAATCACCGAGTTAGCATCCTCAATCAATAAGCCAGGGGCGGTTCCTCGATCATTCTTCAAAAGCTGACTGCCTTCAATTTGATGGCATTGCTTTTTGTGTATCGTTGAAACTTCTCGACCTAATTTAGAAAAACGCTCGGCAATCGCTTCAAAAACAGCTTCATTGTAAATCAACTCGCGTTGCAAACTCGCCGCCAATCCCTCCCGCGTCAAATCATCCTCAGTCGGGCCGAGGCCTCCAGTAGCAATCACCAAATTGGATCGCTTCCTCGCGATAGTAAAAGCCGCTTCAATGGCATTCAACTCATCAGGAATCACTTGGCAGTGCTGAATCTTTAACCCTAATAGAGACAGTTGCTTGCCTAAATAAGTCAAATGGCTATTAGTACGAATACCCAGCAGTAATTCGTCACCAATATTTATAATTTCAACTGTCTGCTCATTTGCCATGGAAACAATGATTGAAAATTATAGCCTAAAGGCAAGTGTACGGCTAACTTTCTCAGAGAAAACTTACATCCATAAGTCTCATAGATCCTAAAAGTGTACCATGACGTCTTCCCAAAGCGATTCACTCAAAGCAAGCATCCGTAAATTGCCCAATAAGCCAGGGGTTTACGTGATGTATAATCGCTTCAAACAAATCCTTTATGTGGGCAAAGCAAAGGCCCTTAAGAAAAGGGTTTCTTCTTATTTTCAAGCCTCAAGAAAAATGCAAATCGCGCAACCAAAAATCAGCGCACTGATCGAACAAATAGACCATTTTGAGTTTTACACCGTTAAATCTGAGTCGGAAGCATTGCTACTAGAAAGCCAACTCATCAAAAAATATAAGCCCAAGTACAATACCAGCCTAAAAGACGACAAACGGTTTTTACTGGTTCAAGTCAACCTAGCGGAAACGTTACCCAGATTCAGACTGACCCGCAACCGCATCTACAAGCACTATCGCTATTATGGGCCTTTCCCCCATGCAGGAGCTCTGAGAAAAACTCTAGAAATCATGAAAAAGAAATTTGGCATCTTGCTCACGGATGCTAAACCACAAAAAATTGATGCCATACATTGGCAATTATACGATGACGCACGAGCGGAACTTTCAAAACTACCCAATCTAGTCACCTCCAAAGCGTATCGCCAACGAGTTGATGCTGCCTGTGAATTCCTAGAAGGACACAGCGAACAAATCATTAGCGAACTGAAAGAAAAAATGCACGCCCTGGCTAAAAGACACGCTTACGAAAAAGCCGGCGTCTTAAGAGATCAAATCACAGCCATCCAACAAACCTCGAAGCGAACGCGAAAATTTGAGCGAAACTTAATTGGTTTCATATCGGAAGCGGAAAGCGTACAGTGTTTAAAAGAGGCCCTATCACTGAAGCAAAGCCCATCGCGAATCGAATGCTTTGATATCTCACATATATCCGGTAGTTTCTGCGTCGCCTCTATGGTTTGTTTTATCGATGGAAAACCTAAGCGTAAGGAGTACCGGCGTTACAAAATAAAATCGTTTATCGGCAATGATGATTTCAAAGCTATTTCAGAAGTTGTCGGTCGGCGTTACGCACGCCTTAATAAAGAAAAAGGTACACTACCCGACCTAATAGTTATCGATGGAGGGAAAGGGCAGGTACACGCAGCTGTCAAAGCCTTGTACAGCATCGAAATGGAGCATGCGGAAATAATTGGGCTGGCAAAAAAGAAAGAAACTATCGTCTTCCCCCACGATCGACCAAACCTAAATCTCCCTTTGCGCGATCCCGCCCTACGCCTCTTACAATACTTACGCGATGAAGCGCATGACTATGCCAATAACTTCAATGCCGAACTGAGAAGTCGGAAGATTCGTGAATCCCTCCTCGATGAATACAAAGGGCTCGGAGAACAAAGAAAAACCGCCTTGCTTCGCCATTTCGGCGGCATACAAAAAATACAAAAAGCGAGCCCAGAAGAACTGACTGCCGTTGATGGCATCGGGATAATAACGGCTAAACGCTTATCCGAGTTTCTAGCGGAACAGAGAAATTCTTAACGGCCTCCATTAGACCTAACGGGGTTTGTGCAGCGGCCCGAAGCCCACTCAATCCAAAAAGATTCGACCCAATTTCTCCGTCTGAACCGAAAGGGCTTCGTTACGATAAATGACTTCTGGATAACTTTCTCCAGCAACGGATTTTAATTTTGGAATAACTTTTTTCGGCCCTACCAATTGATACAGATTGACTGAAACAGCGTCCGTCTCTTCAAAATATAAATCGGCATGGAAGCGAATTGTGGATAGATTACTCAGAATCTGTGCCTTTTGATTGCTCAGTTCAAATTTCTGAAATAGCGGAAGCAAAATAATAACGAGTAAAAATAGAGCAATGCTCGAAAGAAAAAACTCAATCAGAGTGAATTCTCGGTTTCTGTTAGTATTTGTTTTCATTGTATTTCTGATACCGCCTTCTCGACAACAAAACGAAAGCCGATCAAACGACTACGCTCATTGCGATTTACCTGCCTAAGGGGAACCGCATAAATCGCCTCCAAACTGTCCCCAAAATGACCGCCAATATGTTTGGCTGCATCATCATAATAGGCCTCTTCACTGTAAAGCCATTCGCTGACGTTGCCCAAGAGATCATAGACACCCACAGCAAATGCTTCCTTAGACTTAATATCGGCTAAGCCATTTTTTTCGAGATTAGACACAACATGTTTTTCTAATTTAACGTAACGCAAGCGCCCCAGTGCCGAGCGGAATTCATGTTCTTTCGGCAAACGTACCGTCAGTCCCATAATCCAAGAAAGCCGCTTACAAAAATCCCCTGCGTTATCCCAACTAACAGATTCCACCGGCATCATATCTCCGAGTAACCGACTGGGATTGACCCCCATAATCGTGCTATAAAAAGCTTGCGACACTTCAGTTTTATATATCTGGATGGCCGGTTCGTTGGGAATTGGGATCAAATTCTCGTAGATACGATCCTGAATCCGCGTCAGGTCATTGCGGATATAATTTAAAAACTTCATTTTAATTTCTAAATCTCGATCGTTATACGCACTCTTAGGGAATTCCTCTTTCACCCGTAGGATCGCATCAGAAATTTGTAGTATCTTATCTTTAGCCAAACCTAAGTTGCGCTTCCTTAAATCTCGATCGATTTCAAAATTTAAATTATTGATAATTCCCCCCAATTCGTAACTGCCTGCAGTTTGACTTTTGGTGAGCAAATCATTAACGCGATCAGTAGAATTATAAGGGCTTTCTAGAAAAGTATTATTGAGTTTCTTTTGCAGGCGTAGTGCTTCTTCGTAAAGCGTTGCAGCTTCTCTGTACTCCTGCTTTTGGGCTCGAGCATCTGCCTGAGCAATAAAGCCCTCAATCTCTCGGTGAAGGGGTTCACTAAGAAAAGTGACCTCTTGCAACCTTAAGGTATTCACTTTTAAACTGTTGGCGAAGTTAGAACTTCGAAATTCAGAATTTATAAACAACTGTTTTTCGATAATTTCATCCATCAATTCAGCCGCTTCAATCCATTTTTCTGATTTGGCTAATTCGGATACAGATCTCTCTAAATCCTGAATTTCTGTGTGGAGCGGGTAGACCTTATAGTGCTCCAAGGTTCGTTTTAATTGAGCAATTCGATTAACATTTCGATGCGTACTCAATCCGTAGAGTTCATTTATCGCATTCTGTCCTTCAATCGCCAATTGCATCTTGGCGATCGCTCCTGAGTAGTCTTCTTCATCGTAAGCCTCCTTGCTTAAGCGTTCATCAGCAAGGCTCTGCATATGCAGGGCCTCAGAAGCGAACTGATCATAGCGTTGTTTTAAAAAGTCTAAGCGTTGGTGCGCCCGCACACTGTGATAGGGTAAGGCAGTGACATAGAGCTCTTGAAATTCAATTGCCTGCTTCAATAACTCCAAATCGCTCTGATTATAATCTTTGAGCGATAAAATCTCTTCGAACTGCCCTTCCACAGACAAACTCTTTAAGCGATAGGCTTCGTGTTCTTCTGGAATCTCAAAAGATGGGTTCTTAGCTAATGCGTCGAAATCAATTTTTTTGGGGCCGGAAAGCGTGAGCATGACAAAAAAGCCGATTAAAAACACGGGGATTAGTATGAAAAAGAATAATTTACTAATATTCATGAACACTGCCAAATTAAATGTAGAAAAGAATTCGAGACCTCAACGATAAATTTATTCCAAGAAAGTTTAAATTCACTTCAGAAAATCACTTATTGCCCTACGGCAAAAGAATGTTTTATCTAGATCTATGTTTGATTCTCTTACCATCATTGGACCTGGCTTACTCGGGGCCTCCATCGCTATGTCGGTCATGGAGCACAAATTGACCCAGACCCTCAGCATTTGGGCCCGCAATGAAGCTAAGAGAAAGCGTTGTTCCGAAGTCCCTTGGTGTACTCATGTACACGCGTCTCTCAAAGACGCAGTCAAAGACAGTGATTTAATCCTCCTCTGCACACCAGTCGATACGATGGTTCCACTACTTGAGTCCATCGCACCCCACCTTAAGACTGGTGCCTTAGTAAGCGATGTCGGAAGCGTAAAGAGCTCGATCTGCAAGGGTGCCGAGCAAGTAGCAAAGGAAAGCACCCTCAACTTTATTGGTTCCCATCCAATGGCTGGCTCCGAAAAAGGAGGCATGGAGCATGCAAATGGCGATTTATTAAAAGGGGCACCATGTATTTTAACTCCGACTGAGCAGACAGACTCCACTCACTTAAAATTACTAGACGATTTTTGGACACAATTAGAAATGCACACGAGTTGCATGTCGCCTCAAGACCATGATTCGCTGATCGCTCAAATCAGTCACCTGCCCCACATTGTTGCCTCGCTCTTAGCGGCTTCCTTAGACGATATGCCCGAAGATGCCTTCAGCCACGCTGGCGGTGGACTCAAAGACACCACGCGAATCGCCGGCGGCAACCCAGACCTATGGCAATCCATACTCGCCGAAAATAGCGAGGCTGTCCTCCACTCCATTTCAATATTTGAGTCCGTACTGGAAACACTGAAATCCTCCATGGAAACTAAAGATTTTAACCGCTTAAATCAGATTCTAAAAAGAGGGCAAAACGTCCGAAAAAGAATTGAACAATCCGATCCATTCAACGCTTAACCACCGTGATCGAATCCTTGTCCATAGAACCCTTTCGGAATCCCATATCTGGAGACTTAAGCTTACCTGGTTCCAAAAGCATCACCAACCGAGCGTTAATCCTCGCCGCCCTCAGCAATACTTCGCCAGCAACAATTCATTTAGAAGGAGCTCTCTTTAGTCGAGATACAAAGATTATGATTGAGGCACTAGAAAGCTTGGGCTTTGCGCTGACCATAAATATGGCGGAACGGCGCATCTCCATCAAAGGACTCGGTGGTCAGATCCCTAAGTCAAGGGCCCAACTGCATGTGGGTAACGCGGGAACGGCGGCACGCTTTTTGACCGCGCTACTCGCCTTAAAAGAGGGCGGTGTCTATCACTTAGATGGAGACCCACAAATGCGTGAGCGACCCATGCAAGGAATACTAGAAACCTTAGAACAACTCGATGCAGCTCAGTTTAAATTTAAAGGAACGCCCTATCACTTTCCCTTTACAATGAAAACTCGTGGCATACAAAAAGATTCCGCTCTGGTCGATGCACGAGCCAGTAGCCAAATTTTATCCGCACTACTGCTCGCCCTCCCCGTATCGGGCAAACGCATCTCCCTCGAATGCCCCGATGTGCGACCCGCCTACATCCGGGTTACTGAAGCCGTTAAATCCGCTTTTGGGACTCGGGATTCCATACTTAATCACAGCGAGGCCATTCCCTCAGAAAGGTACATCCTTGAAGCTCAGCCCTACTGTGGTCCAAAAGACAATCGCTACTACATTGAGCCCGACCTCTCTGCCGCAAGCTACTTTCTAGCTTTGATCCTCCTCCACGGAGGGCATCTCAACATTCCCAACATGCCCGAAAATCCCATTCAGGGGGATGCCGCTTTTGCCGAATTCTTAAAAAAGCATGGGCTGGAAATAGAAGCTCGCGAACAGCAATGGATCCTTAGGAAAACACCCGGCTCACTGGGCAAACCCGAATCCGTGCACCATAATTTTAATTTATTTTCTGATACTTTTTTAACCTATGCAGCAATTGCCCCGCTTATCAACCGTGAAACCCGCATCGAAGGCATTGCCCACACCCGCAAACAAGAAACAGATCGTGTTTCAGCAATGGCTTTCGAATTAAAAAAACTCGGTCAAACCGTCCATGAAACCGAAGATTCTCTGCACATTATCAGCAATAAAGAGGCTTTGGTTGAGCGCGCACAGCAAGCACTCGACCAAGGAAGACCGCTTTCCGTTGAGACTTATGAAGATCATCGCTTTGCCATGAGCTTTGCCGTTCTCGGTAGCTATGATCTGATTGGCGATGGTCGCCCCTGGCTATCGGTACGTGATCCACATTGTTGTGGAAAAACCTTCCCTGAGTTTTTTACAGTCCTAGATAGCTTGAGATAACAAGCCCATGCATAAAACAAAGACAGTGACCATACTCACTTTAGACGGAGCCGCAGCAACAGGTAAATCTACTACCGCGCACGCCCTTGCCGACGCGCTTAACTATCTGCATATTGATACGGGCTCCCACTTTCGCGTTCTTTCCTACCACCTGAACCAAGCATCCATCCCAGCTCAAGCATCTAGAAATCTCAGAGAGGCACTAAAGAAACTATCCTTACATACTAAAATCGATGGACACTCAGCTATTCTTGAAGTCAATCGACAGCGACTGAGTACCACGGAGCTTCGATCTTTGGCTGTCAATACCCTCGTCTCTCAATACGCCGCCCTAAAACCCGTGCGCGATTTTCTCTTAGCTTACCAACACTCCCTCGAGCACTTTGCACTAGAGGCTCATTTTGAGGGCATGGTAGTTGAAGGACGCGATATTGGAAGCGTAGTTTTCCCAAGTGCTGACCACAAAGTATTTCTTCATGCAGACGAATCCACCCGAATTGCCCGCAGACAAAAAGAAGGGCTTAAAGATGTTATCAATGAGAGAGATGCCATTGACCGAACCCGCACATTAGCTCCGTTGACTTGTCCTAAAGATGCCCTATCTATCAATACGACACAGCTATCTCTTGACGAAGTCGTTGACTTGATTTTAAAAAAAATCACTGACTAACATGATTTTAAAGCCGCTCTTAAATTCCATCGCACAGCCCTATGCCTTAGTCCAAGCTGGGCTCAATGCCTACTTCACTACCTTTCATGAGCACACGGCATCGGGAATCGAAAATATTCCAGAAAAGGGCCCCGTTATTTTTGCCGCGAATCATTCGAGTTTTTACGACCCACCCGCTATCGGTATTAAAAGTCCCCGTCCGATTCATTACCTAGCCCGAGACACCCTCTTTAAAGGCTTCTTTGGGGATTGCCTCCATGCTATAGGCACCATTCCCGTTGCACGAGGCACCGCCGATATCCGTTCGATCAAGGCAATCTTGAAAGCGCTCAAACAAAAAGAAGCCACCGCTATTTTCCCCGAGGGAACGCGCTCCCTTGATGGATCCTTACAGTCCCCTCAAGCAGGCACAGGGATGATCGCCATCAAATCGAAAGCCCGTGTTGTACCCACGCGAATTTTTGGTGCCTTTGAAGCCTATGGACGTGCTCAAACCCTTCCTTTGCTCGGGATTCCCATCCACGTAGCCTACGGAAAACCCTTGGACAACGATGCTTTAGACACAGGAGAGGCAAATCCTGACCGCTACCTAGAAGCGTCAAAAAAAATCATGCAGGCGATCGAATCCATCCCCGCCCCGAAAAACTTAATAATTTAAATTATGAATCAAGATCGCTATTCCATGAGAGGCGTTTCCTCGAGTAAAGAAGAGGTGCATGCCGTTGTTGACCAAATGAGCAAAGGACTCTTCCCTGGGGCTTTTTGTAAAATCAATCCAGACTTTTTAACCGGCGATCCCGAGAAGTGTTGCGTCATCCATTCTGATGGCTCAGGTACAAAAAGCACCTTGGCTTACCTTCATTACAAAGAAACGGGGGATCCCACTGCATTTCAAAAGACGGCTCAAGACAGCATGGTAATGAATATCGACGATCTCATATGCATCGGTGTCACCGACAATATCCTCATTTCTAGCACCATCAACCGCAACGCACGAAATATACCCGGTCCCGTCCTAGCTGAACTCATTTCTGGAACTGAGCACTTTCTTCAATCACTGCGCGATCAGGATATTACTATTATCAGCGGAGGCGGAGAAACCGCCGACGTCGGCGACCTCACCCCCACCGTCACGGTCGATTCCTGTGCCGTTGCCGTCATCGATAGAAATCGCATTGTTAACAATGCCAATATTGTAGGGGGCCTCAGCATTGTTGGGCTTGCCTCGGATGGGCGTGCCCACTACGAAAACTTTTTCAACTCAGGGATTGGGAGCAATGGATTGACCAGTGCACGTCACGATTTACTCAAAAAGACCTATTACAAACAATACCCTGAAACCTGTGACGCCCAAACGGATTCAAAATACCTCTATTGTGGCCCTTACGCCATGGGCGACCCTCTTCCCGAATCGGAACTAAGTGTCGGTGAAGCCTTACTCAGTCCAACTCGAACCTATGCTCCCGTAATCAAACAAATGCTCAGTAGGCACCGAGAGGGTATCCTAGGAATGGTCCACTGTTCTGGTGGCGGGCAAAGTAAATGCCTGCGCTTCGGCCAGAAGATTCATTACATAAAAGATCAACTCCTTCCCATTCCCCCCATCTTCAAGGCAATTCAAAAAGCGAGCCTAACAAGCGATGAAGAAATGTATCGCGTCTATAACATGGGGCACCGCCTCGAGCTCTTCTGCCTTCCAGAAATTGCCGAATCCCTCATTGCCATAAGCGAATCTTTTGGTATAAAAGCTGGAATAATTGGTCGTACCGAAGACTCTAATTCGAACAACCAACTGAGCATTCATCACCAGGGGCGAATTTTAAACTATAGCCTGTAAGGGATCCTTCAGGAGCCCCCTGTAAAGAGACAGTCCCATATTTGCACCTACAGCACCAGACAATTTTCTCATAAAATTCTAAAAAAGACGGACCAAAACTTGCACGACGTACATTTCCTTCATGAACAGACTCCAACTGAGTTTCCTCGCTTTATTTTTCAGCTGTTTCTTAAGCGCACTTCCCCAATTATCCGCTCAGAATAACGAACTCTTAGGCTCTTACAAAATTGGCTTTATTGGGAAAAATAAAGACAGTGGAAAATACAAAGCCATCTATACAGGAATTCAATCCGCAGCCAAGGCTCTGGGGAAAAGCTATTCAATAGAGGTGGAAACCTTTGACCTGAGCCCTAGGCTCTATGCAGAAAATATAGGGGCTTATAAGGTAGCCGAGTTACAAGCCGAAGCAGTGATTGAAGCCTACTTAAAAAACATCAACGGAATCATTCTCTGTCCCTCCGATAAAAATCGCTTCAAATCCATTCTCGAGCTGGCCCAGTTTAATCAAATAGAGATCATTTTTTTAGAAGAAGGTCTCGATTCAATTACCTCGCTACAAAGCATTGAGTCGGATGAATTTGCCGCCGGCAAACTTTTAGGGGAATCTCTGTTAAAGCGCTTACCCACTTCGGGTCGAGTTGCTATTCTCACTTTATCAGAACCCTCCCCAATTTACGATGCTCGACTCAAAGGCGTCAAAGCAGCCCTCGGCTACAAGCGAATTGAAAACATTGTTCAAACGGAAGCCGACTATGCCAGTGCAGTCGAAGCTATAAAAAATGCGGAAGCCGAGGATGTGAATCACTACATAAAAGGCTGGGTTTTTCTCGATGATTGGGCACTGCGTGGCTTACCCGATTTACCTTGGCAACCCAATCGCATTCCCATAGTAACCCTACAATCATCAGCAACAGCCCATCTTTTCTACGACCTTGGTTATCTACATTCCATGGTAAGCCACCCCTACTATGATTGGGGCTATCAGGCATCCAGTACGCTGATTAAAAAATTGTTTAAAGATGAAATGCCCGATGTATCCTCAGTCACGCTCCCGCCCTTGCTCGTAAATCAGCAGACCATTGATGCCTCTAAAAAACGCTGGAAACAATGGCTTAAATAAGTTCTATGCCAAATTAAGAGAAACCAGGCTATGAAACACCCCTTTCTGCAAAACAAGCACTTACCCGATTGGTCTAAGATGCGGCCTGAAGCGATAGAACCCGATATCTCCAAGGCTATCGCCGATGCCGAGCGCTCAATTGAAGCACTCCTCGCACTCAAAAACTCTGGCTCTGCGTACACCTACGA